>Ga0209489_101324_pt1 | contig 50654 bp, 28 predicted proteins | sample SiratrowhiteBW_FD_187527 | JGI IMG/M metagenome (GOLD analysis project Ga0209489, IMG submission 187527) | Root nodule microbial communities of legume samples collected from California, USA - Siratro white BW (SPAdes) (version 2) | ecosystem: Host-associated > Plants > Roots > Nodule | place...
ATATATATTTTATATATATATATATATATATATATATATATATATATATATATATATATATATATATATATGTTGAAGATCCTACATCGACTACAGATGAGGCCTTTTAATAATTTATAAAGGTACAAATTTCACTTTACAAGCCAGTTTGTAAAATTTAGTTAAGCTTAAAATCTAGTTTTTATATAGTATCAGAGTCTATCCTAACAAGGTTGTTGGACTTATCAAGCCACCTACTATCAAGTCGTTATTTGACCATCCTTATATATAAATTTCATGCTTGAGTTGAGTAGTCTGGACCGATTTGTAAGGTTGAGTTAGATTTAAAATTTATTCCTTAATATATATATATATATATATATATATATATATATATATATATATATATATATATATATATGTGTTAAATCAAAATATATATAATAATAACGAAATTCAATTATTTTCTACTTTCGTCTCTTTTTGTTTTTTTTCTTTCAAAATATCAAATTAAATGAATTTTGTATATTTTCATTATCTTCTGCACCACCAGAGCTACCATAAAAGCTACCATAAATGTTATCTTCTTGGAAGAAGAAACATCATATAAATTATCACGAATTAAAAAAGTATATCCTTTTTCTGTCTTCTTTAACCAAACTTACTATAAGAATTATTTCTTACCAGAACAAACAACATTATCATAAATGATCACGTGCATTGGAAAGATAATGTAAGCAGAATAACAATTATATATTTCTACTGTGATCCCAATAATTATGATTTACTGAATGTGTTATGCGATCTGTTTTCTTTATTATTTTATGCATTTTTTTATGTATATAAAGCATGTATTAACGTTATGAATAATTTATTTCGAAAAAAAGTATGATTTTTTTTATTATCATGGAATATCTTCTCGAAACGCAAAGATCAATCATATATGAGATTCTGAACTATATAGCTAGATATCATCACACAAAGCTAAGTAAGAAAAAAAGATATTAGTCACCCAAATTAGAAAAAAAAGATATTAGTCACCCAAATTAGAAAAAAAAAATATATAATCTTAATAAAAGTGAAATTTGAGAATAAACAATAAAGAAAAAATAGTTTATACACATTTTAAAGTCTGAAAATACATTTGATAAACCACTTTTTAATTAATGAAAAATGAAGACTTAAAAATGTTTTATTTGAAAATGTGAAAATGTGTTAATTTTAGTTTCTAAGTCCGCTAAGCAAGTATTGTTAAAATGAATCATCGTATATGTTTCTCTCACAATTTTATTTAAAAAATATAATAAATTAAAACAGAAATGTTGTATGTAAATAATTATTAATAATATAAAACAATTTAGATTTTATTTGGTTGAGTGAGTGAATTTGGAAAAAAATATATTTAGGATAAAAATATATAGAAAATTGAGTTATTTAGATTAAAAGAAAAATAATAAGATTTAAGAAGAAAGTTGGTGAGTGATGTAAAATAATAAATACTTTTATATTAATATATTTTAAATTAATTTGTAAAATATTTTTAAAAGTAATTTAAAATAAAAAATATTTTTTGAAAAATACAAATAAAATAAATTTAATATTTTAATTTTATTTTATTTATTTTATTATAAAAAATATTTAAATGATAATCGATTTAACTATATAATCAATTATCTTTTATCTTGTATATTACTTTTTCTTAAATCGTCTCTTATTTCTGAAAAGAATTTCAATCCTCACATTTTATTTTATGTGATTTTATATATATTTTTTTTAATTTTTAATTTCACAATTTTTCCTCCCTTTCCATCCGGCCAATCTTACAACCGCTAGATAGAAATAGTTCTACCACCATAATTTTAAAATGAGATATTGAGATTAGCTTCATTTAATGGGTTATTTTGATCAAATTTAAAGAAAACAAAAAAATATAATTTTAAATTAGAAAAAATAATTTTAAAATTTAAGTCACATTAACAAAAAATTACTTTAACTTTTAGATTGAGTTTTGAGAAAATATTGTAGTAATTAAAAAAAATCAAATAAGTCTAATAAATGTAGAAGGAAATGAGTCAAACAAAATTTTTAAAAACAAAAATATATTGTTTTAAAAGTACAAAGATCAGTCTTTCATTTACTATTAAAAAGTAATACAAATAACAAATATGAAAAAGAACGATTGTTAAACTGCGTACTCCGTGCAAGTGTCAGGGAACGAGTGGCTAGAAAAACGCCCTCAAGGCAAAGACATGCACAAACAATAATAGATAGAATGACACTCATATGTTGGTTGTTAATTGTCGGTTTCGTAATAAAAAATTAATTTATTATTTTATCATTTGCAAATTTAAAACAATAATTTTATATTATTATACTCTTAATTAAATTAATATGAAGAAAAAAATTAATAACAATAACAAAGAAAAAATATGATAATATATAAATATGAAATTAAGAAATCTGAAAGAAATATAATATATAATTTATCAAAAATTATATTAAAAAGAAAAAATTAAATATTTTCATTAATTAACGTGGAAAAAAATATTATAAATGAATAGAAGTAGATAAGATTGAGAAAACTAAATTAAGGTTCTTAACTCTAGTTCCTTAAAATATAATTATATTTTTAGTTTAATTAGAATATTTTTAGGCTTACGCCTTTTAAAAAATAGTTTTTTAAAATTTTAAATTGATACTTTTCGTATGTAAAAATTAAATTTAAGTGATTAGGAAACAATTTAAATCCTAAATATTAAATTGTAAATTATAAATTTAAGAAAAAATAATAATTTTAATCTATTAGGTTTAATGTTGAAAGACTAAGGTGTTGGAAAAACTAGTTAATAAGATGGTTAGTAGTTGATAAATTAGTTTCTACTTGATAAGTTAAGGGATACATGATAAATTCTTATTATAAGTTCTAAATCAATAAATTATCTTATTTAGTTAATGAATGTAAAATAATATAATTATATAAGTTTTATTTTATAAATGAAATTTGTGTTTCTAAAAGAATATTATATAATTATAATTTTATTTTTATAATAGTTAAATTCTTATTAATTTTTTTTAAATTTTTATTAATTTTACTAAGAGTATCCTTTTGAATTAATATTCTCTCTTTATAAGTTCAAGTAAGTAGATTCTAAAGGTTATACCTATGTGACTATCATTCTAAACGAGTTTTTAGAATGTTTCTATCGACTTGTTCTTTCATATTTTATCTTTGCCAACACAACAACTTACAACTCATAGCAATAAAGTCATGACTAACAAGCTACTTTAGACATTATTAGTGTCATGCTAGAACAAACATTACATACACGTGACCAAGTTATTAGAGAAGAACTAAGTAGAGAGTCATGAATGCACTCAAATATGTTTAGTCCTAGAGTGAAAAATAGGATTCTTAGATAGACTAATTGTCATACTATTATCACAAATTACTAGGATGTGAGTCTTGTGGACTTTTTAATCCTCAAGTTGATTCTTGATCCATAGTAGTCGATAGCGACACTGTGCAACTAAAACATATTCAGCTTTTGTTGTGGTCAAGACAATTATTCCTTATTTCTTACTAGTACAAGACATTAAGTTACCTCCTAAGAATAACATCTTCCACTTGTACTCTTTTGTTCCACTTTGTCTCCCACATAATTAACATCACAGTAACCTTGAAAAACTAAACTTTTTCCTTAAGATATATGGATATTCTTTTGACGATAGTTAAATGCACTTCTCTCGATTTTGACTGTTAAGACTTTATTTGGCAAGTGTACCGAGTCACAAGTAATATAGATTTATAAAGTAAGAATGTCGATCCCACAGAGAATAATTTTGTTTTAGATTTTAGCATCACTACTCACTAAGCAAATAAAAGTTTCAAGATGATTTGATAATAATTTGAGTCAAGAAATGTAAAAAAACAATTAAAAATAAGTAACAATTATAAAAAGGAGTTTGCAAGATCTAGAAGGACTCTGGGATTGAACTTCATCTATCTCCCTCATTCATATTTTGGATTTGATAAAACATACAATATCCGTAACTACTCAACATTGATGCACATATAAAAATCATTCACACTGATTCCTCTGATATGAAATTCATAAGAAAATTTCCTAAACACTGATCCCTCAGCTATTTAGTAAATTACACAGCATTAAGAACAGATGTTATACGCAATCAATACATCGAAACCTATCCCTAGTATTCCAATATATTGAGTATTTTCATCTAGGTCGGAAACTCAAAAGTACTTTCCAGTTACATTTAAGAATCAAAATCAAGACTCTATTGATCAGATAAAATCTAGCATTAAGCACAAGATGAAAATACCAACTGAGTAGAAACTGAATATTATATATAAAAATCACCAAAACATTAATGAGTTCAAAAGATTACATTCAATCCCAAAGATGAAGAATTAGCTACCCATGGTAGCCATTACAACCCAATGAAAGGAAGATTACAAGAGGAGAAGAAAATCTTGATTCTAACCGTCCGCCTCCATCCTCTAGGTCTTGCCTCCGTCTTTTAGGTCTTGATGTCTTTCAAAACCCTAAAAATCTCCTTTTAAACTTGGTTTTGGGCCTAGGTGAAGTGGCTTTTCTCTTGGACTTTTTCTATTTTAAACTTTTTATTTCTTTTCTTCATGAATCTTCCTATCTACCATTTTCTTCATTCTTTTATACCTGAAATTTCACAATAATTGAGATTAAATGATTTCCTTTAACTCAGGACTCAAAACATAAATTTAAATCCAAAAACTCTAAAATTGGGAGTAATTACTATTTTAAATAACACTTAAACCCACAAATACTCAATATTTCTCATGTATAAAAGCACTCAAAATTGGTACTTATCACAGTAACCTTGAAAAACTAAACTTTTTCTTCCACTTGTACTCTTTTGTTCCACTTTGTCTCCCACATAATTAACATCACAGTAACCTTGAAAAACTAAACTTTTTCCTTAAGATATATGGATATTCTTTTGACGACAGTTAAATGCACTTCTCTCGATTTTGACTTAAATCTAACACAGACACACACTAAACATGATATCTGGTCTAGATGCAGTTCAATATAGTAGTAATCCAATCACATGTCTATATTTTGTTATATCTACAGATTTAGACTCTTTCTCTAGATTCATAGATGTGGAAGGATGCATAAGAGTGCACATAGTCTTGGTTTTGTCTAATTCAAACTTTCTTAAAAGTTCTTTTACATACTTTATTTGTTGCACAAAAATTTTATCAGTGGTTCTTTTCATTTGAAGTCCCAAAAAGAATTTTAACTCACCCATCATACTTGTTTCAAATTTAGTTTTCATGATTTTAGAAAATTCTATGCATAATGTTTTGCCTGTAGTCTGAAATATGATATCATCTACATAAACTTAGACTAAGATGAAATTATTTAAATGATTTGTAATAAACAAGTTAGTATCTACACTTCCTCTCTAAAAATTATTTTCTATTAAAAAGTTGCTTAGACATTCATACTAAGATCTAGGAGCTTTTTTTAAACCATACAGAGCTTTATTATGTTTGAAAACATGATTAGGTAAGTTTGAGTTTTCAAAACCAAGGGGTCGAATAACATACACCTATTCCTTAATATATCCATTTTAAAAGGCACTCTTAACATCTATCTGATATAATTTTATTATACTAAATGCAGAAAAATGATAGTAAAAGACGAATTTTGTCTAATCTGGCTACTGGAGAATAAGTTTAAATATAGTCAATACCTTCTTGTTATGAGTAGCCTTTGACAACAAGTCTTACAACCTTATGTTATTAATCCAGTTTGTTTCTGAACACCTACTTGCCTCCGATGGTCGCCTTTCTAGATGGTGGTTCTACGAGTGTCCATACTTCATTCTCCTAGAATTGGTCTAGCTCATCTTTCATAGCTTTGACCTAGCTTTTGTCTTCCAATGCTTCTTTTACACCTTTGGGCTCGACTTGAGAGAGCATAGTCATTTTATCTTTTATTTTTTACCTTGTTGAAACACCTCTGTTGGGATCTCCAATAATTACTTCTATTGGATGCTCTTCTTCAGTAGAATGTGTTCCTGTTGGTTCTTTATTCTCAATATTTGGTTTTTCTAGTCCTCTATGTATATCATTTAGTGTCTCCTCTTGATCATTTGATGAATTCTTCAATTCATCCATAGCCTCAGATTCATCGTTTGTCTTGGGTAGATTATTCTTTAATTCTTACATGTTGGATATGGGTGTATCCTCTTGTTATGATAATTTCTTATCAAGCTTGTAATCATTAAATCTTACATGGATTGCTTCTTAAACTACTAAAGTTCTAGAGTTATAAACTCTATAAGCTTAGATGTTTCAGAACATCTAAGTAAAATTCATTCATCGGTTTTGGAGTCAAACTTTACAAGATTTTCCTTAGTGCTCAAAATAAAGCATTGTACTCTAAATGGATGGAAATAGGATATGTTGGACTTTTTGTTCTTGCACAATTCATAAGGACTCGTTTTAGCTAATGGACTTACGTAAATTATGTTTTGTAAATAACAGGTTGTGTTTATTGTTTCTACCCAAAACCGTTTAGGAGTGGAGTTTGTATTTAACATAGTTCGATTAATTTCTTGTAAAGATATATTTTTCCTCTCAACAATACCATTTTGTTGTGGTGTCTTTAGAGTAGAAAGGTTATGGTTTATACCATAGTTTTCGCAAAAGGATCGAAACTTTTCATTTTCAAATTCACCACCATGATCACTCTTAATGATAGACACACCTTTTTCACTTTGAACTTGTTTGAAAAATTTGCATAAGACTTTGAAAGGCTCATCCTTGCATTTCAAGAATTTTACCCATGTCCATCTAGGGAAGTTATCAACAATGACAAGAACATATCTTTTACCTCCAATAGACTTAGTTCTGGTAGGACCAAAAAGATCTAAATGTATAAGTTCAAGGGGTCTTTGAGTGGAAATGTCATGTTTGCCCTTGAATGAGCTCTTGACTTGCTTTACTTTGATAATGCCTCACAAAGTTCATTTTGCATTGAATGACATTTCTGTAAAACATCTTACAAGGTTGTGTTTCTTGAGTTTTGAGATTAATCTTAAACTCACATGGCCACACTTTCTATGCCATAGCTAGTGATCTTCTTTCTCAGACATGAGACAAGACACTCTTTGATCTGATAATTCATCCATGTCAATTTTATAAAGGTTTCCTTGTCTATTGGCAACAAACATTCCGGTTCTATCGTGTTGATAAGTTGTGTACTTGCCTTTATCGAAAATAACATTATTCCCACTGTCACATAATTGACTTATGCTTAGTAGGTTGTAGTTAAGGCCAACAACTAACAATACATTGTTAATATACAAAGAAGGATTTAGACTTACCTGACCACCACTAATCACTTTTTTTGTGTGGTTTCCTCCGAATATGACTTTTCATTTCTTCTTAAGCTGCAAGTTTTAGAATATAGACCTTTCTCCCGTCATGTGTCATGAGCAGCTACTGTCTAGGTACCATGACAGGGGTCTTTTTGTTTGAATTGATTACGTTTGATAGGAGAATTATTTTGTTCTTAGGTACCTATTTTCTTGGGTCTTCTGTGATTAGTTTTTAGAGGTTATCTTCTAGAGGTTGCACTAGACGATCCAGATGCATTATTGTTTACATGTTGTTTTCTAAATCTATCATATCCTATTCTTAGGTTATCACATGTCTTTCTGAAATTTCTAACTACGAGATCTAAATATTTTTAGCTAATAAAAAGAATGAGTGGCCTAGCAAAACCAAGAGGGGGTGAATTGGTATTGAATTTTTTCATAAATATTTCCCTTTATTTAAGTTCTTTTCAAAAACTTTTTCCAATTTTAAAATTAAATTCAATTAGATTTGGAAATAAGATTGATACAAGATTGGAATGCAACACAATAAAAGAAGATAAAGGAATGAAATATTGCACAAGAAGTTTTATATTGGTTCATATTCAATGATCTTATATTAGTCTCAACTATTCAACCTCAGAATAACTAGTTCCACTAATTTTAACAAATTTGTGTAAAGCACTATGCAATTACAATCGCAAAGCAACAAAAACCAACCCTTGAACACATGTCAAGAGGATATCAATCTTATCAACTCACACGCCTTATCAACTCTTGATCGCACAAGAGGATGTATGCCTTATCAAAATTTGAACAATAAGAAAACAACACTGAAACACTATAGTGAGAACATCAAAGAAGGAGTTTATCAAAATAATAGAAGAAAAGTAAAACAACAAAGTTATTTTCCAAAACATCACAACCCAATTTGAGTGTATGAAAATTATGTAGAATGTCTCAAATTGAATTGCTTTTGTAATTGTAATTGTTTTCTACAAGATTGAGATACATACTCTATTTATAAAGTTATAAAAACTTTTGATTTAAAACATATATCTATTGTAATTAATTATTTCATATGCCAATCAATAATTTCCAATTAAATGTGCAGTTACAACATTTTTTATTTTAATCAATCAATTATGACATGATTTAATCAATTATTTTCATTTTACAATAAATGTATACAATTGATTCAATTGATTATGAAATATTGTAATCAATTAAGATCAAAGATCCTATAATGTAGTTTCATAAATTTCTCGTTTAATCAATTATTAAAGATATAGTTGAATATCTTGTTATGAACCTCACAAGAAATAGTTCAATTGATTATACTAAAGCTTAATTAATTAACAAAAGCCATAAAACTTTTTTAGAACATCTTTTCAATTTTCAAAACCCATTTTCTTTTTAATTCATTTTAGTATGGATATGTGTTGATTATTACCTTGTGTGAAAGACTCAACAACAAATAATAAAAGCTAAAACTCTCTGAACATGTTCAACATCTCCATCTTTAAACATCATCACAAAAACATCTTCACTTAAGGCTTGAGTCACTCTTCAAGTCTAACACAAGGCTTGATATGTCATGTCAACTGTTAATATGTTTCTTAAAGAATAGACAAAGATTTAACATTGCATGGAGCACATTTAATGAATCTATACGTTTATGTGTGAATAGACAAATGCTTGAAGATAAAGATTTGAATTGAAGTTTCTCAACGGGCAGAAAACAATTTGTAATAGGTCTTTTCTCAATATATAAAGATATTTTCCAAGTTGAAAAACATAAGTGAGTCATCAAAGTTGTCAAAATGCTGCAAAATTTGTTGCTCAAAGCTTTTGGTATCTCAAACGTCACAAGAACACGTCGTGGAGGAAGTTAGTAGAGTGTCGAAACCTTGTTTTCCTCGAAATATGTGTTTACTCTACCTAATAAGCAAAACTTTTCTTCACCAAACATTTAGCCAAGTAACTGATTTCCAAACAACACTTATATTTACTAGGGGTGACTATATTCCGAACAACACCCAAATTTCTTAGCAAAAGTGTGTTCGAAATAATACTTAAGTTTCTAGCCAAAAGTTGCACATTTCCAAATAATATTTGAGTTTTTAACTAGGAGTGACAGCATGTTCAAATAATAATTAGGTTGTTTTAGTCAAAAGTAACTAAAATTCAGACAATACTTGTATTTTCATATCATTAGTTTGCTTAGTAGAAATTAATCAACTTGATCAAGAACTGGACATAGTCTACTATTATAAACTAATCAATATAAAATTACAATGTATATAGCTATTTCATATGCTTATTTAAATTTATCTTATATGAACTTCACAAACAAAAAGAAGGAGAACCTTTAAAACATCAAGTGTTTTGCAAAGTTTTTGACATATCATCTATCACATTAAAAACTTGCATGTGTCACTCACCTCATCAGACACAACTTTGCAAAAATTTACAAAAAAAAAATATTGATACATATTTCAACTCTCCATTCTTGTATATCTCTACTTGTATTTTTACATCTTTTAATTTGAAGTGAAAATAAAATGTTAAAAAGTATTCATAGTAAAAACAATGAAATAATAATATAAGATTAAAAATAGATAATAATAGGTTAAAACTTATTAAAATAACTTATATTATAAGATAAAACTTCTAAAATATTAATCAAACTAGCTTACAACATATACATATAAGCTAACACTCAACTTATTTTTTTAATACCAAATACACTCTAAATTATATTTTAGAGGTTTTAAGAATTTAGATTTGGGAATTACAACTAGAATTAAACTAAAACACAATAAAACAAAAAAAATTAGTATTGCATTTTTTATTTAAGTAATTATAAAAGAATTAAAATATGATGATCAAACTAAATAATGACATATTTTTACCAAATTGAAGAGCTTCACCGTGATTGATTAATCCATTGGAAAAAGTTATTTGACACGAGTAAGTATAACTATTTGATAAGTGTAATTAATGATAAAATATTAAATTAAAATATAATTTAAATTATTGAATAAAAAGTTATTAGAAGGTAGTTTAAGTTTAAAGCATTTGTCTAATATCAGTCGTCATCCTCATCTATTTTTGAATAAATTTATAGGAGAAATAGGATTCAGCCAGAAGGATTTGTCACCATTGATTCCATTTGTTTGGACATGATTTTACCATTATAAATATAAATAGCTTCGTTCTTCTCTTACACTCAAATACGAAACCCATAACAGAAAAAGCAATGGCGTCTCGAAGACTAACTTCGATCGTTCTTCTCTTATCCCTTTTCACGCTCTCTTCCTCACACCCTGACAATGGTGGCATTGCTGTGTACTGGGGCCAAGACGTTCGAGAAGGCGATTTGAGAACCACATGTAAGAGTGGAAAGTACGCAATTGTCCTCCTTGCTTTCCTCAACAAGTTCGGTATAGGGATGACCCCAGCCTTGAACTTCGCCGGTCACTGCGACGATGCCTGGAAACCTTGCAGGATGTTAGAGCCCCAAATAAGTTTCTGCCAGGTAGACTCGGTTCGGACCCAAAGAAGATCCAACCCACGTTTTTTCAGAAAACTTTTCATTTTTTCTCATTGATTGTGTTTGTGTATTGGTTACAGGAGAAAGGCATCAGAGTGCTCCTTTCAATCGGAGGAGCCCCCGGCGACTCATTCTACTCGCTGAGCTCGCCGGAGGACGCAAAGGAGGTGGCTAACTATCTCTACAACAGCTTCCTCAGTGGCCAAGATGGTCCACTGGGAAGCGTCACGCTCGACGGCATCGACTTCCACATCGAAACGACGGAGAATTACTGGGACGACCTTGCCCGGGAACTCGACTTCTTCCGACAAACGACGGGGCGTTACTTTTACTTGTCGGCAGCGCCTCAGTGCCCCACAGACCCAATCCCCTATCTCGGCAAAGCCATCGCCACCGAACTCTTCGACTACATCTTCGTTCAGTTCTACAACAACAACCCTAGTTGCTCCTACGCCAGTGGCACCGACGCCCTCTTGGACTCCTGGGACAAGTGGGTCGGCTTGGTCGCCTCCAACAACTCGCTCTTCGTGGGCGTGCCGGCAGCGCCCAGCGCCGGAGACGGTTACATTCCGGCGGAGGTTCTGAACGAGGAGGTGCTTCCACACGCGAAGGAAGCCTCGAACTACGAGGGAGTGATGCTGTGGGATAGATATGGCGATGTTGAGAATGGTTACAGTGATAGCATACTGTCGAATGTGATTAAGTCCAAGTTGCCGGTGTCTGTGGCGTCAGTTTCCGACGCAATTTACGGGTCCGTGTCGAAGGCGTTGCGCCGCGTCTTGGTTTAATAGGTAGTAGAAAGGTACAGCCAAGTAGGCATGTACTCTATCTACAGAATAAATAACATGTCAGCTGTGTTTCTCTTTCCCTAAAGTCGTGCTCCCGGGTGCAGGTAAAGTAATGTAATGGAGGATGGTTGGACTTGAAATAATATCTCTTTGAATAAAACTGTTTTCACACTAGTGTCCGTAACTTACTTCCATTTAACATTCGTTTTTTATGATAAAATATTATATAATAATAAAATAATAATATATACTGTGTCAATGAAAGTAAAAAATGAATAGTGGGCTCCTATTTGTAGTTCTCACTCAGAGACTCTTATTATGGTTTTTTACCCATGGGCACCATATATAATGTCTAAAATAGATAAAAAAATTATTTTGTAAATGGATAAGTTATCTTATTGTGATATGATTTTAATATGAATAAGTCGTATTAGTATGTTATCATTTTAGTTGTTCAGATCATATTATATCGAAGTTTAAAACATATCACACTAAATTATACTAACTCATGTTACTTACGAGGATTTCTGTCAAATATGGATCCTTTCCTTGTAAATGGTCCAAACTAGGTTAGAGGCATGCTCCAAGAAAAATGTTTCAACATTCTTTTCTTTTTAATATGTCAAATATGAGTCATCTCATTGTAAATGGTCCGAACAAGTTAGAGGTTCGTTCTTAGGGAATGGTCTCAACCCCTTATCTTTTTCTATCTGTCAAATATGGGTCCTCTCATCGAAAATGGTTCAAACTAGGTTTGAGGCTCACTCCAAGGGAATGGTCAGAACATTCTTTTATTTTCAATCTGTCAAATATGTGTTGTCCCTTCGAGAATGTTCTAAACCAAGTTAGAGGTCCGCTCCTAGGGAATGGTTTAACCTATTTTATTTTCAATTTGTCAAATATGGGTCATCTACTCGAGAATGGTCCAAGCTAGGTTAGGAGCTCGCTCCAAGAGAATGGTCTAAACCTTCTTTGATTTTCAATCTACCAAATACGGGTCCTTTTATCAGGAATAATCCAAACCAGATTAGAGGCTCGCTCCAAAGGAATGGTCTCAAACTTATTTTCTTTTCAATCTGTCAAATATGGGCCCTCTCATTGGAAATGGTCCAAGCCAAGTTAGAGGCTCACTCCTAAAGAATGATCTTAATTCTTTTTCGTTACAATTAGTCAAATATGGGTTATCTTCTCGAGAATGGTCTGAACTCGGTTAAAGATTTGCTCCAAGAGAATGATCTCAACCCTTGTTTTCCTTTAAATCTTTCAAATAGTGGCCCTCTCTACAGGAATGGTTTGAACTCAATTAAAGACCTGCTCTTAGGGAATGGTCTCAACCCTTTTTAATCTTTCAAATAGGCACTAGTAGAAAAACACAGTTTTACGTCGTCGAATAACGTCGGTTAAAACACCAACCGCCATTGTCAAAAACGCGGTGGCATTTTTGTAAATAAAATGACATATATAACGGCGATTGGTGCATAACCGCCATAAAAAAACAAAGTAAAAAAAATTCAAAATTCAAAATTTTAACACTTGCATTTGGCGAGCCACATATAACGTTGATTTTGGCAAATGAATTGCCTTCGTATGTGCGTCGAATTTTTTTGGGGGGAAATTGGGTAAATTTAGGGCAACATATAACGGCGGTTGGTCCATTCCAATCGCCGTTATATACCCTGTTTACCCCTTCTCCATCCCCCTTTCCCTTTAACTTTTTACACTTCTTCCTCTTCACGCAGCGTTGTGTTCCACTGTTTCGGCGAGTTTTTTTACGATTTTGACCTCCATTGTTGCTCATTTTGCCTTTACTTCTCATTTCCTCCATCAAGGTGACTTGGTTCTAGGTTTTCACCGTTCGTTTTCATCCAAGGTTCGTTCCTCTTCGCGTTTCTCTCTTGGGTTTCGTTTGAACTAAAAATTCGTTCCTTTTCACTGGTTTTGATGTTTTATTGCATCTTTGTTGGATTTTTATTGTTTTGCAAGTGCTAATTTGGCTGCATTTGCTCGTTTGGCTTCGTTTTTGTGTTTGGCCGCCGTCGTCACACCACTACTCTTCAAGAGGTATGTTTTTATGTGTATTAGAATTGTTGGCTGGAATGTTTGTGTGTATTAAAATGCTATTTTGTATTTTATTTGGTTACAATTGAGTTAGAATGACTATGTGTGTTGAAATGCATGTGTGATATATAAGAAACGCATTTGGTTGAGTCCGAGATGTTCGATCCTCGACAATTTTGTATTTTATTTGAGCAATCTTGAATGTTAGAATGTTTAAGATTGGAATGCTTGTATGTAGTGAAATCATATGTGTGTATAATTTGATATATAAGAAACGCATTTGGGTTGAGTCCGGGATGTTCGATTCCCAACAATTTTGTATGTTATCTGGTCATAGAGTAATTTGTATGAATGTTTTCCACTAAACGTAGTGATGGATCAAAGTTGGATAAATGCAAGTCGGATCAGTGATGTGTATAAGAAAGGTGTTGAAGATTTTTTAGAATTTGCTAAACGGAATGGAGTAGGAATAAATGGAAGATATTTTTGTCCCTGTGTGAATTGTGTGAATGGAAGAAGAGTAGATATTGAATTGATACGAGAACATATTTTGTTTGATGGTTTCTTGAATAGCTATACAACTTGGACTTGGCATGGTGAAGTTATAGACTTACCATATGGGAGTGAGGCAGATAAGTCTGAGTATTCTAATATGTATTCTGAAGATTGTATGGAGGAAAAGATTCGTGATATTGGAGAAGAGAATTTCCAACAAACCCATGTGTATGATTCATTGAAAGATAATTCAACAACAAATTTGTATCCCGGTTGTTTAAGTTTTTCACGTTTGTCAGCAGTATTACGGTTATTTAATATTAAGGCAAGAAATGGGTGGACTGATAGAAGTTTTACTGAATTGCTTGAGCTTTTGCATGAAATACTTCCTAAAGGTAATACATTGTCGACCAGTCACTATGAGGCCAAGAAGATATTGTGTCCAATGAGTATGGAGTATCAAAAAATACATGCTTGTCCAAATGATTGTATACTGTATAGAAAAGAATTTGAATGATTGCATAAGTGTCCCAGATGTGGGCTATCAAGATATAAAGTAAAGGATGATGACAAAGATGAAGATGAAATGAAAAAAGGTCCTCCGGCAAAAGTTTTGTGGTATCTTCCAATCATACCTCGATTAAAACGTTTTTACGCTAATGTTAATGATGCAAAAAGCTTGACATGGCATGCAAATGGAAGAAGATGTGATGGGTTGTTACGACATGCTGCCGATTCACCACAATGGAATAAAATCGATTATTTGTATCCTGAATTGGAAGTGATCCAAGAAATCTCAGACTTGGTCTTGCAACTGATGGAATGAATCCATACGGTAATTTAGGTAGCAAACATAGTTCATGGCCAGTTTTGCTATTTATTTACAATTTGTCATATTGGTTGTGCATGAAGAGAAAATATATAATGTTGTTTATGATGATATCAGAACCAAGGCAATCCGAAAATGACATAGATGTTTATCTAAGTCATTTGATAGAAGACTTGAGATTGTTATGGGATGAAGGTGTTGAGGTTTTTGATGCACATGAGAAGGCCAATTTCAATTTGCGAGCAATGTTATTTTGCACGATTAATGATTTTCCAGCATATGGAAATCTGAGTGGTTATAGTGTCAAAGGACATCATGCTTGCCCGATATGTGAACAGAACACAAGTTACCATTAGCTAAAATATGGTAGAAAGATATGTTACATTGGCCATTGAAAGTTTTTGAAACGTAACCACCCTTATCGCAGGTTGAAGAAAGCTTATAATAGTTGTCATGAAGACAGAACTGCACCTCTACTCTTAATCGGAGACGAAGTGTATAACCGAGTGAGCAACATCGAAGTCAACTATGGAATGGTCTCAATGCTTTTCAATCTTTCATGAATGGTCCAAACTCGATTAAAGACACGCTTCTAGGGAATGGTCTCAACCTTTTTCAATCTTTCAATCTTTCAAATAGGGGCCCTCTCTACATGAATAGTACAAACTTCGTTAAAGGCACGCTTTTAGGTAATAGTCTCAATCCTCTTCAATATTTAAAATAAGGACTCTCTCTACATAATGGTACGAACTTAGTTAAAGTCACGCTTCTAGGAAATGATCTCAACCTTTTTTAATCTTTTAAATATGAGCTCTCTCCACGAGAATGGTTCGAACTTAGTTAGAGGTCCGCTTCTAGGGATTTGTCTCAATCATTTTCAATCTTTTAAATAGGGACCCTCTCCTTATGAATCGATATCGAATTCTTGATTTCGATTTTCTTCTCTTTTTTTTACTTTGATTTTCTTGACTTTGTGAAATCCAAATAGTATGAAAATGATATTTTTCATATTAAACCTAGGTAAAGAGAAACATCTGTCAACACCAAATTTCATTTGAATAAATAAAATTTATTTTAGAAAAAATAAAAAATGTGTATTCAATTTTAGAAAAATAAAAATATAATAATAAAAAGAATTTCTTTAAATATTACATAACTAAAATTGGTATTTTTTAACCGATAATAAATATAACTAGGGGTTTATTACTTTTCATTTTAGAAAAAAATAAAAATATATAAAAATATAATTTGAATGAAACCCATTAAATTTTACATAAAAAATAATAAAAATAAAATAACACTTACCTTGTGTACCCTTAAGTTTACTCTTACATCCTAGTTCATAAAAAAACGGAAAATAAAAATTAAAACGAAAAATGAAAATGTAAATATATAAAATAAAATCGAAAAACAAAAATAAAGAAAGAGAAATATAAAATGAATATGAAAATAAAAAAAAACGAAAAATATAAAATAAAAACGAAATACAAAATAAAAAAGAAAATAAAACAATAATAAAAATATGTGTGACAATTTCCCTCCATCCACTCTCAAATTCCCCACCCCCACACCAACTCCTCACAACCTATCTTTTTCTCAAATCTAGTGACCTACCATCATACACACGTGCACACTTACCATAAACTACCTCCCTTCAACTTTCTCACAAACTTGGCCAATTACTTGTTTTTCTTCTCCTCCCTCTCACAAAATAACCAAGCATTTCTAATCTATTACATATATATTCCGCTCATGGAAAATATTAGCTCTATCAAAGAAAAATAGAAGATTACATTACCAGAAAGCTAATATGAGAGAAAAGATTGCAAAGATTTTGGGAGAGGATAAGTAAGACATTAATTTTTAGTTTTGTTATTAACGATGATGAAACCTATAACCACACAACGTCTAAAAAGGGAGGAGGCAATTGCAGGCTACAATGTTTCAGGCTTATGTATCTCCTCCATTGATTCCATTTAACAAATATACACACTAATGGTGCTTCACTTCATAAGAAGATTATCACAAGCAGCAAGGAATTAAGACCTCACTCTTCATGGCATCCAAACCATAGCATTACCTTAAGCATCGTCATCTTCATGGTTGCAACTAAGACAACGGTCTTTTCCAAGTGACTTGCACCTTCTTGGCCCTATCGGGGTTTGTCTGCTTCATTGTTGACCTCCGAAATCACGGTCATTGTGAAGACCATAAAGTCTTCATCTCTCCCGTAAACTTGGCAACATTCCGTATGTTTCTTTCTTTTTGGTGTATTTTTTCAAATATTTAAAATGGGCAAAAATAAATATTTTTTTACAAAATGGACCAATTGTACCAATTATATAGAGTTTTGTAAAAATTCTTCCAATTCATTTCAAGTTAGTCAAATAGAAGTGACATATTTACTATTTCAATTAAAGACATTAATTAAAATCATTTTTATTTGTGCAATCATTTTTTAATTATTTGACAGTTATATTTGTTATGTTATAACTATTAAAAAAATTAAAAATAATAATTAACAAAATCATAAAAAAAAACATACAAATTTATTTTAAATTAAAACAAAATAATATAATGATAAAATTAATAACAAGAATAATTTTAATTAAATTTTTATGAATTTAATTTAAATAATAATAATAATAATAATTTTAATTAAATTTATACAAATATAATTTAAATAATAATAATAATTATAAAAACAATAATTATAATTAAATTTATATAAATTGAATTAAAATAATAATAATAATTTTTTAACAAATAAAATAATAACAAAATCCCAATTCCAACATCTACCCTTTCTCTCCTTCAGTGAGTCTATGGGCTCCGCCACCACCACCTCTGGCTAGGGTGAGATGCTCGTTAACTACTTTAACAAAGTCTCCATGTTCTTCTTCAAGGAGAACTTTCTTGGAAAACAACGTTGTCACGAAGGACTGGAGTCTACGGCTGCAGCTGCGATGAAAATTATACGTTACACTTTTTAACTTTTTTTCTACTTAACTGGAAAATTAGAAATTAAAAAATATATATTTTAAATTATGCAATTTGAAATATAAAAAGTTATGTTACAAATTGTATAATCTAAGAAAAAAAAATCTTACATTTTATTATATTTGAAATATAAAAATTATATTATTATAGATTTGACAATCTAAACTATAAAAATATATTTCAAATATACGATCTAAAATAAAAAATTGTATTTCAGATTATGTGATTCAAAATTTAAAAAGATATTATATTTTAAATAATAAATTCTAAGAAACAAATTCAGAAAAGATATTTGTAATATTTTAAAAAGCATGGAGTACAGTAAGAATTCATGGAGATGCAAGGAGAACGCATCTACAAATAGAAGTTATAGTTTTTTTGAGAAAGACTGAGATGAGAAATGAGCCTTAGGTGAGCCTATATATACACTGGCAATTGTTTCTTGCATCCTTTGCATCCTGTCATTTACTTTCTACACTCCATCACTGATAGGAAAAGGCTTGGGTGTCCCTGTGAACTTATATAAAAGGTTGGAGACAATGACGAGTGTAGGTTTTCAGAATCGGAGGTGGTGCAGTTGTCGGACGTCGATGAGCGAAGTGGCCATCTTCCCATGTGAGTGTTGCGCCCCCATTTCGTGTTTGCTTATTTGGAAGTTGTGAGCGATGTGTAATGTTTGAATTGTGTTTGATATAGGGTTGGTTTGTGTTTGATTTTGATGAGGAAGTGTTGCATTGGTTCAGGGTTTGTTGTTGAGTGGTTGATTGATGGCGATTTTGGTTGTTTGGTGTCGGCCTGCAACAGAGCTGCGCACTGGGCAAGGTTCACATTTTTTTTTACCTTTCGAAAAGTGGATTCCGGAAATACCATTCTGAAACACATTACCGAAAAAATTATATTGAAACGTGTTTTCATAAAAGCATTTCTAGAATAAACTTTCATAAATCCTTTTCTAAAAACGCGATACCGAAAAAGGCATTCCTGAACATGTTTTCAGAAAAGCATTTCCAAAATAAATTTCTGGAAATATTTTTTTCGAAAACACGTTTCAAAATGTCTTTTCTAGAAATGTGTTTCGGAATAGTCTTTTTAAAAATACATTTTGGAAAGTCTTTTTGAGAAACATATTTCTGAAAGTCTTTTTCGAAAACGTGTTTTAGAAAACCTTTTTTGGAAACATGTTTCGGAAAGTCTTTTTCAGAAATATGTTACGGAAAGCCTTTTTTTGGAAAGGTGTACTTTGCTTTTTTTATGTAATTTTTAATTTGTTGTACTGATTTGGTTTGCTTAAGATCATGGTGAGGACTAAAGGGGAAGGTTCACAAACAGATGGCATATGACCAACTGCGTCTATTAGGTGTAGGGAGTGTGGTGATCCTTCTAACTTAGATGAAGGCCTTGCAGTTGAAGTACATTCAGCTGATCCTGTGGCCATGATATTGATGAAAGCTATCTTGGAGGATCAATAGATACGTCCTTACTTGTAAATTTTGAATACCACGTTGTTGTGCAATTGTGGAATGGTGCGGTAAGTTAGTGAATGTTGATTTATGTTAATTTTTTCACTAGCTTATTTTAAGTAAATGCATTTATTGTTGTAGGATCGTGGTGAGTTAAAGATGGTATCCCACGAGAGAAAGATGAGTAAATTGGGTTTGCCACATGAAAGGATTTAACTCAACATTAAATTATCTGGTTTAGGTGGGTTGATTGGAGCTAGTTATGAGATTGAAGACAGATGATTGTTGTCTGCTTTTGTAGAGAGGTCGTATGCTGAAACTAACTCATTTCATTTACCTATTGAGGATATGACCATCACATTAGATGATGTGTCTAGTTTGTTATACCTTCCCATTGTTGGCCAATTTTTTACATACCCTACATTAGATACGGTTGGGGCTACAAATCTATTGGTTGAAACCTTGAAGGTTAGTCATGACACTGCCTCCACAGAGACCGAATAGTGTAAGGGTGGTCATGTACGAATTGAGCTGGTTGAGAGAGGTGTATGAGAATGCATGCAGCACTCGGCAATGGACTGTAGTTGCTCGTGTATACTTGTTGCAGTTAGTTGGGTGTACCATCTTTGCAAATAAGAGTGTAACCTCTGTTAGTGTGACCTACTTGGGTTTTTTTATTTATTTGAGGGTTACCGAGGTTATGCACGGGCACCTGTAACTTTGACTTTCATGTATGAGCGGTTGGGAGATGTAAGTTATGCATCTACTAGGCATCTAGTTGGGTATTCAACGTTATTGTAGGTTAGTGCCAAATTTGTTGGCCTGAATTTACGAGCATTTCCCAACTATAGGACATAGACGTATTTGTGCATATTGCATATAGGAACAATTAAGGTACTTTCGCTATCATGTTGATAAATTGTCGTCTTTTGTCACTGTTTGATTTGAACTGGATAATATCCAATTATCTAATATCTGCTTCACACCTTATGAGGAGCACAGGGAATCTAGACCATTTGAATGGATCTCCTTGTTTGTTGGTGTGTGATCAGATGAACCAGACTGCGACAACTTAAAAACTTACTCGATCGTGCAGTCCATCAGTGTATGCAGATGATCCCAGCAATCCATCTCTTTGTCTTTGGCGGGGATGAATATACACTTTAATGAATATGTTCTACAATATATAAGGGCGACCCGTTATCTAGGAGATTTCTTTCCAGAATATATGGAGTGGTTTAGGTCAATAGTACATTCAAATATTATTCAAATGGTTGAAAATGATCATCCCCCTATTGGTGCACCAAAGGCAGATATAGTTGCAGATAAAGATGTAGGTCCCTCACAAACTCAAACATATCAATTTACTATGGTAAGTACCCATAGATAACTTGAAATACTAGCTCTTAAATATTTAAAATATTAATATTAACACTTTTTTTACCATTATAAGGCATTTGTCATAGGATTGCTTAGACATTACCAATTGTGCTTGATAGTGGTTATGTGGTTAAGGGAACTCGTGTATGGGATGGGATCCATACGACCTTGATGCTAGCTAGGGGAGCAACAGGACAGAGGGGCATGTATGTGAGGCATCCTAGACATAGACGTCGATGATGTCTTTAGTTAGGGTATATAGAACCTGCCATTTTGTAATTAATGTATTTTGATGTATGTACAACATTATATGACTTTGTTTTAAGTACTTCCATGTATTTGGATGTTTATTATATTTAGATGTTTATTTAAGTACTTGGATATATTTATTATATTGGATATTTTGATTTAACTATTTGTAGAATGGAAAATCAATAATATAGAATGGATTAGAAAGTGTCAAATATAATTGTCATCTAAAGATTTGGAAATACTAATTGCAATTAACTAATGTCGTTTAATTGAACATAATTTGTGTAAAAACTTGCGTGCAAGTAATGTAAAACGAGGCCTAAACTTTGACAGTGGCTTGACCACAATAAGCTAGTTGGTGAAATTGGACATCCATCTTGCAATTGCACCTACATCAAATACTATAACATAACAAAATCAACAATGATAACAAATGCACATGTCGATTTAAATGTTACTAAATAAATTGTACCATTACAAAGTGATTTCTATACAAATGTCTAGTTGAAATTATAGATGAAGGTTTAGGTCAGTGGGGGATTGTGTCTTCAAAGGGAAATTTGTGATTGACTGCTTTAGTGATAAGTAAGCAACAATGACATTATAATGATTGGCAATCACATACGCCATATCAAGTATGGTCATCTACTTATCTGTTCCAACCTGCACCAACAATGAATTTAGTTATAGTAAATGATAAAAAGTTGACATAAAATAAATAAAGACATTGTCAAAATTATTTCGTACTATAGACATACGATCCACAAGGAGTGAGTTCTTCAAATATTTAAAGCGATGTTCACCTCCCAACAATTCAACATACTCATGATGGCATTGATTAAGTTCCTTAAGTAAATTCATACAAACATAACCCATGATTCCTCTCCCATACCCAACATCGTAGCAACAACACGGTATCTACAATGGCCATTAGCTACCACATTCATAACATCAACAATATACAAATGAAACCCTAAAGGAATTTATCAATCATAGGGATTGATTTTGAATGACAAATTTCTTCCTTCACTCCTTTGATGAATTTCATAGTAGATGAACTATCATGTTGTGAACAGAGGACATCAACATGCTCGAAATAAGATGGAATGCGCTTTTGTCTTTACTTGTGACTTAGGTGTACCCAAAGATTTCTCTCAACACCCAATTTTGTCTAGGCAAATAAAAAAAACATTTTATTAGTTTAAGTTTTTTGAATTAATTTTCACTTTTAAAAAAATAAATATAGTAATAATAAAAATAATAAAATTTGATTTAAACCTTACCTTTTTATAGGAAATGAAAAAACTAATAAAACAATAATAATAATAAAAATGTGACTTGAATATAAATATTTCCTTTTATTTAAAAAAAATAAAGAAAATATAAATATAAATTGATTGTTTGTAATTTTCAATAATAAAAATAATATTGCAATAACTAAAAATAATAATAAAAAGGATACTAAAAAATAATAAAAAATAATAAAAAATATGTTTTCATTTGAAAAAAAGAGAAGAATTAGATTTTATTTAATTGGGTCTATTTTCTAAACTAGTTATAGAAAAAATAAAATAAAAATAAAAAAGTGTCCGGTCTCTTAAGGTTTAAGTGGAAAAATGAGTTTCAGTAGTTGACTAAACTCTTTTAGCTATTTTAGAATTAGTGTGCAGATTATTTGAAAAATTGATAGAAATTTACTTGATTAAACACTGATGGAGTCTAATAATAGAATTAATTTGAATTTTGAATAAAATAAATCCCATAAAGAAAGTTAAGGATATTAGAGAGTCTATTTTAGGACCTTTTACGGATAATCGATTTTATTTTGCTTTAATACAAATAGTTCTAATTAATCCAATTAGTTTCCCACTTTTTCTCAATAAAAAATACTCATTAAAGTTTGCTAACACGAGAAAATTAAAAATCCTACAAAAGAAACAATTTGTATGATTAGAGATAATTTGCAAATCACAATTAAAAGGTACATTGTATATTTTTTTTGCAAATTGATGTACACTACCTCAGCCCTACTCACAAAGGGGGGAACATGCACGGCTATAGACAACATCTACATACATGATATACACACTCATGAAAGAGAACACACAAAATTACAACACTTAGTTAGAGAAAATTGTTTATAGGGGGCAGAAAGTTATAGTTCACAATGCTATTACAAGAGCTTAACGCTAAATTTGGTCTTCAACTAATACGTTTTTTTGTCCTCTATACTTTCGTAGGATTTATACTACGTTGTATTTACTTTCTGATCAAATGGTGTAATATTAAATAAAATAGCAATAGATAGAAGATAAATAATTTTATTTTTTATTTGAGTTGTTGCTTGGGGATTGTTCTTTTTTGCACTTTCTCAACTTCCCAACCAAATCAAGAGATTGTTGCTCTTGTCACAATCTCCATCTCATAAGAAATCCCCAAAACTCAAAATCTCAGTGAATCATGGAAGCAAGAACATTAGAGAACTCAATAGGAACCCTAAACCCCATCAGAATCCATCAAAGCACTCAAAAGAAAACCTCCAAAACTCTAAATCTCAGTGAATCATGGAAGCAAGAACATTAGAGTACTCAATAAGAACCCTAAACCTCATCAGAACCCATTAGAACACTCAAAAGAAACCCTCCAAAACTCAAAATTTCTGTGAATCATGGAAGCAAGAACATTAGAGCACTCAACAAGAACCCTAAGCCCCATCAGAACCCATCAGAGCACTCAAAAGAAACCCTCTAAAACTCAAAATATCAATGAATCATGTAAGCAAGAACATTATAACACTCAATAAGAACCTTAACCCCCATGAGAACTCATCAGAGCACTCAAGAGAAATCCTCCAAAACTCAAGATCTCAGTTAATCATGGAAGCAAGAACATCAGAGTACCCAACAGAAAATTTAAACCCCATCATAACCTATCAGAGCACTCAAAAGAAACCCTAAACCATTATTTTATTTTTATTTTTATTTTTATTATTATGATTATTATTACCATTATTTTGTTCTTTATTTTCTTAACAATTTCAAATAAATTTGTGAAAATATAAAAAAGAAATATGAAATTTTCAAAATTAAAATATCAAACAAATTTTTAATTTAGAACTACGTGAACTTTGATTTTCCTTTATGGAAATATGTAGGACCGAGCTCAATCCTTGTCGGGCTTGAAAAATAAAAAAAATATTTTCTTTGTTTGGTTTGTTTGTTTATTTTCTTATTTTTGTTTATTTGTATTTATTTTCATTTTAATTTATTATCATTTTATTTTATTTATTTTATTTACATTAATATTTTTTTGTTTTTATTTGTTTATTTTATTTGTCTTTATTTGTATTTTTATTGTAATTATTTTTGGATAAAATAACATTTTGTAAAACCACATTCATCTTTGATTATTTGATTAAAGGTATCATGTTAGGACGGACATTGTGGGGTGTTAATACCTTCTCCACATGTAACCAACTTCTGAATCTTAAATTTGGTTCGTATACATTGCTTTTTTGGTTTTTCTGTAGTTTTTCATAATAAACTATGGCAACAACTTCATCTCTAATAAAAATATTATTTTTTAAAAAAATTAAACTTTTCTTTGTCGCCTCCCCACTGCAATCCCGGTTGCGACGATGTCTTATCTGGATATGTTATTTGACACAATTTCTTCTTGATCTGAACCTTACCAGAAATGTCAACTTCTTTGAAACGGTTCAAAATTACATCAAACTCTTGTTGTATTGACAACTCATTTTCACTTTCATCACATGAAAGATCTGCAAAACTCAACCGGGTCCAAATCACATGCACTACTTCTAGGGTATGCTACCTACACAAAATGATGTCAATTCACAAGCACGTGGAAGACCATGAGGAGATCTAAGGGTGCAACCACAACGAACTTTATAAAAGCCAACCCATTTTACTCTATCCATCTCTTCAACAATATGTTGGAATGCATATTTTGAAATAAATCCCAACATCTTTTTGTACGTTATAACATTAAATAAATGCCCAACCACATTAAGACTCTTCTCAAATGATGCTTTAATTGTATTATGTTGCAAGATAATAATCTTGCTCACAAGTATGTATTATACCTTTGTTTACAATTTATGTTACACATTAATGTCAAAATAACACCAACATACGTGTTACTTGTTGTGTTACCTAAGTGCATAAACATATCCGTCTATGCCTTCATGAATTTTTATTTATGTGGGACTACCCAAGTACCAATGACATAATCAACAAATATCGACCATGGACAACAAACCACTTAAAATGCCTCTACACGATGTTTAAATTGAACAAGATCATCACAATCCACAACAAATCCCCATGCTTCCATCACTTGATCTCGTGACTCTTTCGGATGCACAATCATTTTACACTTTGCTTTAACATTTTTGTCAATATAAAAGCAACATAGAACATTTGCAACTTCGGAAAACACAACCGTTATCGCATTCATTAGAGCAATATCTCTGTCACTTACAATTACCCTAGGGTGTGCATCAACTCTCATAAACAATTCTTTAAGTCTCTCAAGAGCCCAAAAAAAATTATTTTTACGTTCGGCTTCAAGTAAAATAAGTGCACCAGAAAATGTCAACCCTATTGATGTAACACCAACAACTACAAGTAATGACAATTTATACCTATTTGTTTTATAAGTACTATAATCATCAAAACAACATTGAACAAATTTAGTAGCTTCACAGAATCAAGGTGTGTCCAAACTAAATCTTGCACCACATTAGTACTCTCATAAATCTACACCAATAAAGATACATGTCTCACTCAAGCAACATCATCAAATGTTTTATTTCAGTTTTGTGACCTCTATCTAATTTTTGATACGTATTCATGCCATTATAAACTTGCATTATCATCATCACATTCTTCTCATTACGCTCCTTTAGTGTTAATAAAATATTTGTAGGCTTTACAAAAGTTTTTGTCATGACAATAAACATAGTCTTCTTATCTTTTGTTAACCTATCGACATATGGATGACCAACTAACGTCTCAGCGAAGTCATGATTATGAAACCCACAAACCACATCTACAACCAATCCTTCACCACCTTTCATAAGTTTGCCTCATAATCTAAAAGGACGTTCACACTTCATACTTCCACTTTCAATAACCTTTAAGTCCTTTTTATAACGTCTATATTTCCCTCCTCTCTCACAACCTAACAAAATATATGTCTTCCTTCTTTGTTGGCTATTTCATGTATTTGACCTTAATATAACAATAACAAAGCCCAAATCAAAAACAATCTTTCTTACCCACTTCAACAATTCATACTGACTATCAAATACCTACATAAACATATCACAACATTTGAATTTCCTAAACAAGTCATCGTATATTCTCCATATTAAAATATTTTTCTAATCAAACTAAAATACCTTTTCTATACTAAAAGCATATATGCAATCATTATGTGATGCATTCAAGCTATTTGAACCTAACATGTCAACATCGTCATCCTCCATCCCTCACAAGTCTACCTCATATGAAATGCTAATGCAGAAACCTAGCTCCATGATGTCTCTCCAATCATAAATTGTATTGCAAAATCATAAGCAAATTCAATAACAAACTTTTTCAGAAAACACTTTCAGAAGCAAAAGGTTTCATTTCGAAAAAACCTTTTCAAAACACTAAAATCAATTCCGAAAAACCCTTTTCTAAAGGCAATTTTGGATAGAGGTCCATTCTAAAAAAGTCATTTCAAAAGTCGAAAATGCATTTTGAAAAATATTTTCGAAACTTGCTTTTTAGAATATATTTTCGACTTCTGAAAAGTACTTTTCGGAATGGACCATACACCCCTAGATTGCCTTCGAAAAAGTTCTTTTTCTGGAACTATTTTTCAGAACTCAATTTCCAAAAACTTGTCACGATTCTAAAAAAAAAGAAAATTCATAACTCACCCACACCTCCATCTCTTACCTCTAAAATAATCCAAAATGGTCCGCAACAGTCACCGGAGCAAAACCATCACCAACTACTGTAGTAGTCGTCATAGGAAGACACTCAATCCACCGTCAACCAAAATGAAGCTCAACCTTCATATAAATCTGTCAAAGACAAAACTAAAATATTTAAATTTTAATAGGGTGGAGGAAACATTTGATGGGTGCAGGAAGCAATTTCCTTTCACACGTCTTGACTCATTTTATTAACCCAGCAGCTTTTATGTTTGTTACCTACAAGTTCATTATTTGTCATTTTTTTTTTATATCCATTCACCAGCTTTTATTTTCTATTTTAAAAATCAATTTTCTAAAAATAATAAAAACATAAAATATTAAAAATATAAATATTTTAAAAATTAAAAACATCAACACAACAATAATTTTTTTTTCTATTAAAACTAGTATTGATTTTTCATCATGGATAAAAGGACGTAGAGTAAGGTTTTGGACTCTAACATAAAAAGCAATATATTTTTTTTATCTTTTACTTACACTTTGAAAAATAAATATTCTAAAAACAAACTTTTTTTTTTTTTTTACTTACATTTAACTAAAGATATCATAGTCCAATACTAGTATCTTCTTAACAACAAGTAACAACTTTCAAATCTTTAATCTCTTTTCATGAACTATTCTTTTAATTTTTCCATAATTTTATATTATAAATTATGATAATAACTTCTCTATTTTAACTTTAAATAAAATCAACTTCCAATAGCTAAATAGTATTAGCTATATAACTATATTAAAACACTTTATTTTAAGAAAATCACTTACAATAACTTTAACTGATTCAAACGTGTTTTTTTAATAAAATAAATGTAATTCAAGCTCACACAACGAAAATGCTACATTTGGTAAATATTAAATAAAAGCAAATAAAGAAAATTAAATGTGTTTAATCAAATAAAAATTAAAAAATAGATGAAAGAAAAACAAAGTATCGAAAAGTATAGATAAATAATAAAAAAATAATAATGTGAAACCAACTCTTTATTTTTTAGTTTTATCTCTTTCTATTTCTTTCTTATAAAATGTCAAATTAAATAATTTTTTTATATTTTAATTATTCTTTTCCTGTACCAGACCTGCTATAAATGTTATCTTCCTGGAAGAAGAAACATCGTGTACAATTATCACGAATTAAAAAAAGTATATCTTGTTGTGTCTTCTGTCGTCTTCTTCAACCCTTTAGCCAAACTTAGTAAACCTAGTATAAATGTATCTTATCTTCTTTCCAGAACAAACAACTTTATCATCAATGATCACGTGCCTGGAAAGATCATTCAAGCAGAACAACAATTATATATTTCAACTGTGGTCCCATTGATTATGATTTACTGAATGTGCTTCATGTGATATGTTTTCTTTATTATTTTATGGATATAAAGTATCCATTAACGTTATGAATAACTCATCTTGAAAAAAAAAAAAAAAAACTTCTTTTATTATCATGGAATATCTTTTCCAAACACAAAGATTAATCATATATGAGAGTCTGAACTACATAACTAGAATCATCACACATAGCTAAGTAAGAGAAAAATTAATCTTATTTACCCAAGTTAGTAAAAAAAAGGTAATCTTAATTAAAGTGAAATTTGAGAAAAAACAATAAAGAAAAAATGGTTTAAACATATTTTAAATTCTGAAAATATATTTGATAAACCATTTTTTAATTAATAAAAAAATTAAGACTTAAATATGTTTTATTTTGAAATGTGAAGATGTTTTAATTTTTGTTTCTAAGTACGCTAAGACAGTATTGTTAAAATGAATCATCATATATAATATTGTCTACTTTTGAGCCTCATGTTTCTCTCACAGTTTTATTTTAATAAATTAGGAGAGGAATATGCATGCAAATAATTTTTAATCTCGAAAATATCTAAGAACTTTTAAAAATAGCACAACAATTTTAAAATAAATTATTGAGATTGGTTTCATTCACTCTAAATATATTTAAGTATTAAAAATGTCAACTGAGTCAAATTTTAAAATAAGTAAAGATCTTTTAGGCAGATTTTAATTTTATATTGAATTAATGGGTTATTTTTATCAAAGTTAAAAAAAAAATTAATTTTAAATTAGAAAGAAATAATTTTAAAATTTAAGTCGCATTAACAAAAAGTTACTTTAACTTTTAGATTTAGTTTTGATAAAATCTACATATTCTAGTAATTAAATAAATCAAATAAGTATAAATGTAAAAGAAAATTAGTCAAAAAAAATTTTTAAAAATAAAATAAAATTTTTAAAATTACAAAAATCAGTCTTTTATTTATTATTAAAAAGTAAAACAAATAATACACTTTTTTTTAAAAGACTGTTACACTCCGTACTCTGTGATAAGGATCAGGGAACGAGTGGCCCCTCAAGCCAAAATCATACACAAATAATAATAGATACACAAATTAATTATTTTTATTTATCATTTTTAAATTTAAAGCAATATGTTTTTTCTTATAATTATACTCTCAATTTAATTAATATGAAGAAAATAATAATAATAATAACAAAGAGAAAAATATGACAATATATGGAATTAAGAAAACTGAAAGAAATATAATACATAATTTATCTAAAATTATTTAAAAAAATAAATAAATATGTTCATGATTTTAGATTGAAAAAATATTAGAAATGAATAGAAATAGATAAGATCGAGATGGAGAAAAATAAATTAAGGTTCTTAACTCTAGTTCCTAAAAAAATAATTATACTTTTAGTTTAATTTAGGATAGTTTTAAGTTTACCCTCTCAATTATGGTAGTTAAAATCGAGAGTTTACTCGTAAAATCGTAAGATTTTACGATTTTACATACTCTGTGCGATTCAAATTTCACACAGAATTGTTATACAACAAGATCGTACGAACCGATGAACAGAATTGTAAAAACGTGTAATCGCGTTTATCAAACTGTTCACCTTCTTAAGTCTAATTTTATTCAAAATTAATTAAATTCTGACATTGTGATTGTGTTGTCACTTAACACCACCCAATTAAAATTAATACATTAATATAATTAAAATTTTAAAAAAAGATAAAGAGTCTCACTCTTCGCCTTTACTCCTCATTCCAACCCCATTTCAAATCAAAATCAAATGAAAAGTCCCATCTCATTTCAAATGAAGAGTCTCTTATGTTATTTTGCACTATTGTTTTGCACGTTCATTTCGGATTTCATTTCAAGTTCAATTAAAATAAAACTAAATGTTCAATTAAAATAAAACTAAATTAATTTAATTAAGACAAATGAAGAGTCTCTGGAGTTTACTCCTCCTGCTTATTTCTTGGGTTTTATTTCAAATCTAATTAAAATAAAACTAAATTAATTTCTTCTCATTTCAAATGAAGAGTATCTTATGTTGTTTTGCACATTCACTTCTCTTGATTGGATTTTATTTCAAATTTAATTAAAATAAAACTAAATTAATTTAATTAAGACAAATGAAGAGTCTCTGCAGTTTAGTCCTTATAGGTTTTATTTCAAATCCAATTAAAATAAAACTAAATTAATTTAATTAAGGCAAATGAAGAGTCTCTGTTCACTCTTTCTTCTTGATTGGGTTTCATTTCAATTTTAATTAAAATAAAACTAAATTAATTTAATTAAGACATTTTAACCATCTCTTAATTCTAAAACCTTAGTCACACTCACACATCCAAAGTCATTAGAGCATACACTAACAAGATTTTATTGGACTTCTCTTATTAGCCAGAAAAAAAATCACACTCCATAACTCACACACTTGGGAAATATAGATTGAAATGATACTCTTAATTCAAATGGAGATGATGAACACTTGGTTGAAGGTCAAGTCTAAGGTGGTATGGAAGATGATGATGTTCTTGCCATCCCAACTTTAGAGGAGGAGAATGTTCTTATTGACGTGTTTTATGAAAGAGATAAAACTAATGAAGATTCCTTTAATTTTCATTTTAATGTGAGTGATTTATATTAGATGAACTTAAGTTTTATTAAGTATTGTCAAAGTAGTTGATTTTGTAAACTTAAGTTTGATGAAGTATTAACAAATGAATTGATTAGTTATGTGTGTATATTTGGTTTGTTTTTATAGGATTGGTGACTTTAATTTGGATCTGATTTGGGCACTAGATGTATTTACATAGATTTTACATTGTTATTACTCCTTTATAATATATCCAACACATCAATTAATCTTTTTAATTACTTAATTACTTTTCATGTAATACATTAAGTAAAATAGAAAAAATGTGACTATATAAAATTAAATAATTTTGTATCAAAGGTTGAATCATCCCTCAAATACTTTTTTTAATTTCTCTTATTTATTTATTTTTTTACAAACAATATTATTATATATATATATATATATATATATATATTTATATATAATTTTTTTAAAAAAAGTAAAATTTACAATTCGTGTTACGATTTCACGATTTACGATCTTATAAACTCTTCACGATCCTACTCAAAATCTCGATTTTAACTACTTTGCTCTCAATTCCTTTTCAAAATTAGTTTTAAAAATTTAAAATGTATATTTTTAGTGCGTAAAAAATAAATTAAGTGATTAGAAAACAATTTAAATCCTAAATATTAAGTTGTAAATTGTAAATTTAAAAAAAAAATCATTTTAATCGATTATGTTTAGTGTTGAAAGACTACAAGGTGTTGAAAAAACTAGTTAATATAAAATGGTTACTATTTGATAAATTAGTTTTTAGTTGATATGTTAAGGTTACCGATAAATTCTTATTATAAGTCTTAAATAGGTAAACTAATTTGTTGTATTAAAAGTGTTTGGTAAACTACTTAATAAACGTAAAATAACAAAAAATAATATAATTAGGTAAATTTTATTATATAAATAACATTTGTGTTTTAAACAAAAATAATTTAATGTATAATTATAATTTTAGATTCTTTATTAGTTAAATTCTACTAAAATTTTTTAGAGCTTCTATTATAGCATATACTTTTTTTTGGAGTTGACATTCTTTCCTTTTATATGTTCAAGTAAGTAAATTCACTATAACAAAAAAATTATTTAGAAACTAATTTTTAGCTGCCAAATGAAATGGTTGCTAAAATAGTCACCAAATTAGATTTTGGTTGTTAAATAACTACAAAATAGAAGTAATGATTGAACTTAGTGACCAATTAAGTTAAGATAATTGATATCTAGCATCAACTACCAAAGTTTTAGTGACTTATGTCATTAAATTCTAAATTGGTATCTAGTGAAGTTAGAGACTAATTTAAAATCTAATGGTATAGGTCACTAAAACCTTGATAGCTAATGTTAGATACCAATTATCTTCACTTAATTGGTCACTAAATTCAATCATTACTTCTATTTTGTAGTTATTTAATAATCAAAATCTAATTTGATGACTATTTTGGTCACAATTAGCAACCATTTCATTTTGTAGCTAAAAAATGATCTTTAAATAGCTTTTTCTTATAATGATTGTAAAGATGATACCTTTGTGTCTATTATTTTGAACAAGTTTTTACAGTGGTTATGTCAACTATTTTCTCATATTTTATTTTAAGCCTGCACGACAGTTCACAATTCGTAACAGTAGAGTCATTATTAATAAGTTGCTTTGCACATTGTAAATGTCGTGCTAGGAAAGAACCATTAAAAGCATATGATCAATATATCACATGATAAGATGTGGATGAAGTTGATTAAAGAGTTCACCTGTGTATTGATACTGTTTTGAAAAAAAAGAAGAAGAGAAAACAAAGAAGGGAGCACATAATAAAGAGGAAGTACATGTCAAAGAGGAGCTTTGAAGAAAAGTCCATCAAGTCCAAGCTAGAAAATATAGAGAGAATACATTTTAAGGAAAAGAAGATCAAACTTAGGGGAGCAAAGTGAAATACAATCAGAGTCTAGTTTATATTGTTTTGGCTTATATGCTTATATGTAACAGACTGGATTAAAAAGTATGATGGTTCTTTTGAGCACAACTATAGGATTCATTATATATACTATAACCAAAATTTTAAAGTATGTACTAGAGCAATATCACTTGATAAAGGATTATATCTTCTTGATATAGTATGTCTAATGAAAATTCAATTTGGATTCAACAATTTAACATCCCATCAAACTAGCACTAGTATATGCTTTATTATATATAATGTTTGTAGATGGAATATATTTTCGAAAACTTGCTCTATTGAAAGTACGCTTAAAAAGAATTATATTTTAATCTTATTGTTTTAAGCACTATAAAGAATGAGAGATTGTTAAGGCAAAAGTTTAACAACCTCAAATTTTAATTGAGTGACTATGCTTCTTCTATAAGACAATAACCCCATAAAAATAATAGATTATATAAGATGCAAGTGTTTTATCTGACACAATATAATACTATGTTGTCCTTTTTTATGTTTGACAAAGTTTATATGATCAAATCACAAACATATAAGAATCAAAAGATGCATTCAAATAATATTATATTATTTGAATATATGAGTGTGTGTGTGTGTGTGTGTTTATTTGGATGCAAGAGATGTTCACTACCTTCATCTATTGAAGAAATTCATTAAAGGTGCAAGTTAAAATCAACATCAAATGATCTCTTGGGAAAAGAACTAAAGTTGCCTTCTTCACCAAGTTCCTAATTCAAACTATTTCAACTCTAACCCAACTATCTACCTTGAACAATGTGCACTTTTACCATGAATTAGTACAAAAGGTTATACTACCATGAAGAAGAGTAGAGGTGACAATATGCAAAAAGTGTTGCTAAAATGCAAAGAACTCCTCAAAGCTTCGTAAGAATGATCCTAAAGCTCATAGCAGGAGTGCTACTATATTTATGATCCTAAACCCTAAACCCTAAATACTTACAAAGAATTTAACTTTCCAAGAATGTTATGTATTATTTTAAAAACTGACCTTTTATTAAAGATCTGTCTGATTGCAAGAAGATTACAAAAGGAAGCAGTTTTACAAAAAGGAAATACAAAAGAGAGAGAGAGAGAGAGATTGAAGGTAATCGAAAGATGCCCCTTCTTCTCAATGGAGCTATCTATTTATACAAGAGCGGACTTCAAAGTCTCGCTTAACTGCGGAATTCAAACTATTACAATTATTGAGAGGGATCTACTTTTACTATTCCTGTCTTCTGCTTTTACTATTCATTCTTCACATTTCTCCACTTGTCAGGATTCCTTCTGAGTGGAGTTTTGTCATCTTTGATTTTATTTTTGAAGATTCCTTTTGGGTGGAGTCTTGTCATTTTTGCTTTTATGTTGGAATTATTCCTGCTTTTGCTTTTATGACATTATCCCAAAGCAGTCATCTTCATTTTGGTAGAATGGGTTGCTATTGCTTTCATCTTCTTCTTCTTCATTTGAACCTAAGGAGGATAGGTTTTCCATTAATGTAGCTCTTATCTCAACTTTCGACTTCCCTTTTAGCCAGAGTCCCAATTATTTTTCGTTGGGCCTGTTTTTGAGGAGTCATTGGCAAAACGAGAGAAATGGTCTTCCATTTTTTGAATTTTTCTTCAAGAAATTTAATATCAAATTGTTTCCACAAAACGATTTTTATTTTAAGGCATAGGTGTTTTGGAAATGGAGTTGACTTGTGCGGATGAATTTCATACATATGCTGACAAATTCATCCCACACCAATCTTACAACAAAAATTTAATAATTTTAAATGGACTGGCATGTCCAGGCATAATTCTTTATAATTGTTATAAAATTTTACCACTTGGGGAGGAAAGATTGATTTCGTGGGTCCAACCCAACAAAAATTCTTGAAACCAAGTCGGTATATCCAATGGTAAGACATTTGGATGTTCATAAGAAATGTACTAGGAATGCCTTGGATTCCCATCATACAACATTTTATACCAGACTTGCTGATAGTCAAAATAATTATATGTAGGTGGATCAAACATCCTAGAAAATTTCCTTTTGGTTTGTGAACTTTGATTCCATTCATTTTCAGAAAGAATTTTCTAGATTTTTAGCTTGGAGAAGCAGACAATGGCCTGTTCTTTCTTATCATATTCGGGGGTGATTTTTGCGGAATGGGTATTTATCAATATGAATCGATAGAACCTTTTAGTCTTTTTAGGATTTTCTGTTGGTATCTATGCCCAATGGGGGGAGATACATTTAGTTATTATTTGAGGAGGATCAATATCTTCCACATAGGATTCTAAGATTGTTAAGGTTTTGCAAGGATCTTTTAGGATAGATTCCACAGGGGAATCTTAGGAAGTATCAGGAAATGATCCTAATATGGTGAATTTATTTGCAGACGAAGTGATTGAAGAGGGAAGAACTCTTTGATCAGTACTTTTTTAATGGGTTTTGAAGCCATAAACGAACTTGTCACAGCTTCTGTTACCTTTTTATTGCAAAGAGGGGCAAAGTCTGTAAAATAAGGTTTAGACCGAGTTCAAGAGGGGGGGTGAATTGAACTTTCAAAATCTTTTCGCAAATCTGATTTGTTCTTGAAATAGAGAATGAAAATTCTTAATTCAATCAATCAACTAATGTAATTATGGACTGTCCAGTAAACAATCAATTGTGCACAGCGGAAATTATTAAAGATAAACTCAAAAAACAGTTTCAGTATAGAAATGTGTTAATCCAGATTCAAGATGATTAAACACAATCCAGTAGATTAAAAATAATCCAGAAACACAGTTGATTCAAATATATGTAAATAGATTCAGTGATCAGTTTTTAATCCAGTCAATTTAAATGATAACAGCAGTTGAATAAAAGAAATCAAGAAGAGTAGCGAGAAAAGCAAAAACACAGAATTTTTATATTGGTTCACCCTTCCTCAAGAGCTACGTGCAGTCCTTTGCAAACTAGCAAAGTTTTCCACTAAAAAGATCACAAGATCAGTTTACAACCCTTGCTCCAACAAGTTACAAACTACTCCCAACAGTAAACCCACACCTTACTGAACCCTTTAGCTAGTGTGTAACCAGTGCAGAAACCCATTACACCACAACACTTGCAGTCTGCAAGCAACACTGCTCCTCGCAGCACTCACCCTCTACTAAACCCCTTAGCAAATGTGAGACCAGTGCAGAAACCCACTGCACCAACTCAATTACAAACCTAGTAATTGAAAACAGCAAACAGATTACAGAACAACAAGATCAGAAATGATCACACAGTACTTCTGCACAGAACAAACTACGAAGAATGAAGATCAGGTGTAGAAGACTTAGCTTTGGTCCAGAACCAAAGTCGCAAGAACCTCACTCAATGATGCTTAAAGATTCACGTTCTTGGAGGTTTCTTGATTTGAAAAGCTTTGCCAAAGAATGATCGCACAAAAGGGGTGTTGTATCTCACTTAGAAAATCTCGAGGAATGCTTTTCAAAAATCTTAGATTACTGAAAATGATAGTGCTCATTCCTTTAAATAGCCAAATCAGTTTTAAAACAGCTTAGCTGTCACAATTTAATTAATTGAACAAACCATTCAATCGATTGAATTGACCGTTAGTTGACCCAGTCAAAGATTCCAATAGTAACAGAAATAACTGCACATTCAATCGATTGTTTTAGAAATTCAATTGATTGAAAAACCTTTTCCAGCAAAAATCAGTTTGGGCTATTTTTCTTAAAACCAGTTTTAATAAAAATATTTGTGGATCTCTTAGCACCTCAGGAATGATGAACCATACCACTAATGATTAAGGACTAAGCAAATCACCAACACACAAACCCAACAAAAGACCAAGACCGAATCACCCAACCATCTTCATGTTGGCTCAAAGTCTTCACTTGAACAATTCTGGTCCAGGTTGGTTCCAACAGATTCTTCATGAGGCAGTCTTCATCAGCTCACGTGCTAGGCATTGATCTAACATAGTCTAGATCCAATCCACCAGAAACTTCAGCAAGCTATTGTCTTTATTGACTTCATCAAATCACATGCTTAGCCTTGGTGCTAACAAAGTCGTCTAATGACAAACTCCGGGACTTTGATTTCTCAAACATTTCCCTACAAAAATTCTCTTGTTGAAAAATTAGGAATTGAATTATTTATTCTTTTTATAAATTCTATTTTAAAATAAAAACAGGATAAAATACTTTGCCATCTAGCAAAAATCTGTTGAGATAATGTTTTTAAGATCTTTTTCTAGAATTTCTTTTGCGGATTTACAATCAATTCTTAGAAGAAAAGGTTTATTTATTAAATCATTTTGAAATTTTGATATACATAAAACAATGGCCAAAATTTCTTTTTTAAGTGGACTATTTTTTTTTCTGCGTTTCATTCCACGCTCTAGAATGATATTTTAATATCTGCTCCGGAGATTCTTTTAAATTCTGTTTTAGGACTCCTCCAAAACCAAACTCAGATGCATTTGTTTCAACAATTAAAGTTGCCTCACATGGTAGATTATTTACTAATACTTTTATTTTCCTGACAGCTTTGGTGTGGTTCTTTTCCCATGGTTTTTTATTCTTTCTTAACCTATTAAACAAGGGTTTGGCTATTATTCTTAATTTGGGAATAAATTTCGAAACATAATTTAGGCATCCTAAAAACCTTTGCAACTGGGTCTTATTTTTAATTTCATCTAGAAATTTTTTAGCAAATTTGATATTGCGGGATATTGGAGTTATTTTTCCCTGCCATTTCTCATGGCCTAGGAACCTAACTTTAGTAACGACTATGGTCATTTTCCTAGCAGAGACTACTAACCCATTTTTCTTTATTAAATCTTTAAAAATTTTTAATTGTTTTAAGTGTTGCTCAATAGAATCTGAATATATTAATACATCATCAAGATAGACAATCGTAAATTTCGAATATGGTATTAATATATTATTCATAATGTTTTGGAATTCGGATGGGGAATTTTTGAGTTCCATTGACATTACATTCCATTCATAGTGTCCAAAAGGAGCTACGAATGTCGTTTTATATTTATCTTCTTTTTTTACTCTAATCTGATAGTAACCGAATTGCATATCAAATTTAGAAAATATTACAATTTTATAAAGATTCTTAATTAATTTTTGTTTGTTTGAAAGAGGGTACCTTATCCATCTTTAAACATTATTTAAAGGTTTATAATTGATTACCACACGTGGTTCTCTCTTTCCCTTTCATTAGCGTTATTTACATAGAAAGCCGCACAAATCCAAGGTGAATTAGTAGGTCGAATTAGTTTTTTATCTAAAAATCCTTTTATTTCAATTTTACATAATTCTAATGTTTCCTTGTTCATAAATTATGTGATTAATTTCTTTACTAAATTCTCCTGGTTATTCTACCTTTTCTTTTCCTTTTGATAACACTTTAAATAACTTATACATGACTAAAATTAAGTTTGTATCTTGAACCAGGACCACCAGGTTTACCAACGGAAATAATAAAATAAATATTGTTTTGGTTTGAAAAAAATAACCATTTAATTAAAATTTTATTACTTTTTGAAATTTGAATTCTTTTTTTTATATTTTAATGAAAAATAAAAAAATTGATTTAAGTATTATCTTTTTCATTTATTTTAAAGAGAAGTAAAGTTTTAAGAAAAAATCTAAAAAGCTAAAGAAGTAAAAAATGTGTTATCAAAATAATTTTTTTAAATAATGATAAAAAAATGTTTATTTAATGTATTTAGTTTATATATAAAAAAAAAAGTTTGATCCTAGCCCATTTAGATTTTTTAAAAAAAAAAAAAAATCAAAGAAGAAAAGTATAAAGCAAAAACATATATATTTTTTTTCTCTCTCACTTTTAAGGGGGTCACGTCATCTAACATAGTGAACATTTACCCAACATGCCCCCTTTTCTCTTCCTTCATATACAATAATGAGGCCACATTATTAAGGGAGAAAAACATTCAAACATCTTTCTTCTCTTGCTTCATATGTAATAATAGGGACCCACCACGGAGGAAAAGGCTACTCTTATCACGTTAGAGGAGGACTCACTGGACATTAGGGGGCATTCAGCAAGCTCCCTTACATGGTATTGGGCATCTTCCCTTATAATTCACAAAAAAGGAAAGCCCGGGGCATCATGCAACAACAATTATATTTTTGGTCTCTTTCTCTTGCTTTTTCTAGATTTTTTGGTTCGTATCAAGAGAATGCATGTGAGATATGGCGCATGCATTAAAGACAATCTTGATAATGGTGATCGGGAAGGAGAAAAGAATGAAAAATTGGAATCTTGAAGTGAAAGGATCTTGGCAAAGAAAGAGCCTTGTTTTTGAGAATGCCAACAATCGACATGCAAGACGTGATGTTTCATCACCTTTCGCCTATGATTTGGAAAATGCTTCATTCGATCTCAAACACTTTTCGCTCTCTCAGTCAATTCGATCTCATCATCGCCTTCTCACATAGTAAGTAAACCCGCAAACCACTTTAGATTATGCCATTACCATTCTTTTAGTTATAGACTTAGAATCTTGGCTGTCTTGATTTATAATTATAATCATTCATATTTGTATGTACGTTGATGTTATTGGGATATACATAAAGCGTTGAACATAGCAAAAGTCTTGGTTTTTAATAGTTTAGAGGGTTTTCATTTTTTGGGTTATGGTTGTTTAATCATACCAAATGATTAGTGGTAGTTTTATTGAAATTTCTACCATGAAACCTTGCTGTAGAATCTTATGTTACTACAAAAGTCCATCGATGTTTGGGTTTTCTCTAACAAAGTTTAGTAATTCAACAATCATGGGCATGTTGTCCAGATCTGATCATCACAAGTTAACCCATCGCTATAGATATGGTATCTGTGATACTCAGATTGTAGGGTATATAAATGTGATCAAACCAAATCGGAGAGACTTTAGTGTTTTCGATTCAAATTGGGGGTATTGCTAGGGATTTTAGCACTAGCCAACACATAGAACAAAGAAAGAGTCAAGCTCAAGAAGCTTTTCGAAGAAGCCTATGAGACATGCCACACTGCTCCCATGGAAGGTGTCTCTTTCACCCTCGAAAACTTCACTGTCGCTCTCGATAAGTATGACTTTGATTCTGAAGTTGGATAGGGTTTAGGGTTTAGGGTTTTCTTTCTTTTTTCTGTGTGTTGGCTAGTGTTAAAATCCCTAACAATACCCCCAATTCGAACCGGAAACACTAAAGTCTCTCCAATTCGGTTTGATCACTTTTATATACCCTACAATCTGAGTATCACAGATACCATATTTATAGCGATGGGTTAACTTGTGATGATCATATCTGGACAACATGCCCATGATTGTTGAATCACTAAACTTTCTTAGAGAAAACCCAAACATTGATGGACTTTTGTAGTCACATAAGATTCTACAGCAAGGCTTCATGGTAGAAATTTCAATAAAATTACCACTAATCATTTTGTATGATTAAACAACCACAACCCAAAAAATGAAAACCCTCTAAACTATTAAAAACCAAGACTTTTGCTATGTTCAACTCTTTATGTATATCCCAATAACATCAACGTACATACAAATATGAATGATTATAATTATAAATCAAGAAAGCCAAGATTCTAAGTATATAACTAGAAGAATGGTAATGGCACAATCTAAAGTGGTTTGCGGGTTTACTTACTATTTGAGAAGGCGACGATGAGATCGAATGGTTTGACTGAGAGAGCGAAAAGTGTTTGAGATTGAATGAAGCATTTTCCAAATCATAGGCGAAAGGTGATGAAACATCACGTCTTGCATGTCGATTGTTGGCATTCAAAAAACAAGGCTCTTTCTTTGCCAAGATCCTTTGACACTTCACGATTCCCATTTTTCATTCTTTTCTCCCTCCCAATCACCATTATTAAGATTGGTTTAATGCATGTGCCACATCTCACATGCATTCTCTTGATACGAACCAAAAAATCAAGAAAAAGCAAGAGAAAGAGACCGAAAATATAATTATTGTTGCGTGATGCCTTGGGCTCTCCTTTTTTGTGAATCATAAGGGAATATGCCCAATGCCATGTAAGGGAGCTTGCTGAATGCCCCCTAATGTCCAGTGAGTCCTCCTCCAATGTGATAAGAGTAGCCTTTTCCTCCGTGGTGGGTCCCCATTATTACATATGAAGCAAGAGAAACAAGGTATGTGTGTGTGAATGTTTTTCTCCCTTAATAACGTGGCCCCATTATTGTATATGAAGGAAGAGAAAATGGGGCAGGTTGGGTAAATGTTCACTAGGTTAGATGACGTGACGCCTCTAAAAGTGAAAGAAAAAAATTTGTTTTTGCTTTATACTTTTCTTCTTTGATTTTTTTTTTTTGTAAAAATCTAAATGGGCCAGACCCAAACATTTTTTTATATCAACTAAATACTTTAAATAAACATTTTTTATCAATATTTAAAAAAATTATTTTGATAACACATTTTTTTACTTCTTTAGCTTTTTAGATTTTTTCTTTAAACTTTATTTCTTTTTAAAAGAAATAAAAAAGATAATGCTTAAATAATTTTTTTTATTTTTCATTAAAATATAAAAAAGAATTCAAATTTAAAAAAAAATAAAATTTTAATTAAATAATTATTTTTTATTATTTTTTTCATACCAAAACAATATTTTTTTTTATTATTTCACGCGGACGAAATTGGGTGTTGACAACTGCCCCTCTTTACTTAAATTTTACTGGATAATTTGAAAATTAGAATTTTCAGATTATCAAAATAAAAGATAAGTAAAGACAAAAATATCTAATTTTGTCTCAGATGAAAAAGAAAACTATTTCCAAAATTGAGAATTCAAAAGAAAGAAAAGTGATGTCTTAACCCTGACATTCCAAGGACAAGAGGGTTATGCATCAAATATTACCGTAAAAATGTGAGATTGAGACCTTGACTATGTCGAAAGGACTACGAATCTTTATTGATAAGGTCGACTTTCAGTCACCTATCTTCATCTCTGAAAGGTTGGGATCTTGACAAAGTCAAGATGATCACACCAACATGTATTTTGAGGTTGAGACGTTGACAATGTCGAAATTTATGCATCTTCATTTGAAATCAAATCTCTGGACAGTGTCGCTTGATAGTGTACAACCGTGTTGTAGAAGAAATATGTAAACAAACACCATGTGAATGCTGAAAGCAAATCTCCGGACCATGTCACTTGAGATCACCGGGTCTTCACTAGAGATGCGACTTTGAGTCCTTTCTCCAAACATGCTGAAAACTCAATGCTGAAAAATAGAACGTCTAAAAGTAAACTGCGGAGATTCAACTTTGAGTTCTTTCTCACGCACGAGCTGAAAAGTAAATTGCAAAGAAGTAAAGTGTGGAGATTCAACTTTGAGTTCTTTCTCACACACAAGCGGAAAAGTAAATGTGTGGATACGACTTTGAGTCCTTTCGCACACAAGTTGACTTAAAATTAAAGATACGACTTTGAGTCCCTTCTTCAAATAGAGATGTGACTTTGAGTCCTTTCTCTATAAAATGACTTTGAGTCACAAGCTTCTGTGAAGATTCAACTTTGAGTTCTTTCTTCACTGGAGATTCAACTTTGAGTCCTTTCTCCAAATATAAGGTTGACTTTGAGTCACCCTTCAACAATAGAGATACAACTTTGAATTCTTTCTCTAACTGTAATGATATTGAGTCATATGTTACTATGAAGCTACGACTTTGAGTCCTTTCATCATTAGAGATACAACTTTGAGTTCTTTCTCCAATAGGGATTCAACTTTGAGTCATTTCCCTAACATAATTTTGAGTCATTCTTCTTCAAAAAGGTCGACTTTGAGTCGCCTATCTTCTATTTTCCAACATGGAGACAGACTTTGAGTCGTCCATCCAAAAGGTTAACCTTGATTCTTCATTTGTCTGAAAGATATGCATGTATGAATGCATGGAAATTTTGAGTTTCTTTTTTTTGAATGAATGTATGTTTGAATGAATGGAAACTTTGAGTTTCTCTTTTTGAATGAATGTATGCTTGAATGAATGGAAACTTTGAGTTTATAAGGAATGGAAAGCTGCATGAAACTTTGAGTTTCTTTTGATGAATGGTGCATGAAATTTTGAATTTCTGATGATGAATAGTGCATGAAACTTTAAGTTTCTGATGATGAATGGTACATGTGTAAATGTATAAAATCTAATTTTCTTAATGAAAATGCATGTTTGAATTGAGGAAGATTTGATCTTCGTTTATTTGAAGAATACATGTTTGAATGCGTGACATTTTTTTATTTTGCACGATGATGTGAAAATGCATATACGAATGCATGAAATTCTATTTTTGTAATTTTTTTCATGATGATATGAAACTGTATATATGAATGCATGAAATTCTTTTTTGGTAATTTTTTTTTTCATGATAATGTGACAATACATATATGAATGCATGAATTTTTTTTTGTAAATTTTTCATGATGATATCAAAATGCATATATGAATGCATGAGACTATGAGAATGCATGTTTAAACCTTTTTTTTTTAACAAAATGATGTTATGTGTAGAAAATAGATTTAGGTTGAGTTCAAGAGGTGGGAGGTGAATTGAACTATTAAAAACTTTTCAAAAACTTTTCGCAAATACTGGAAAGTATGAAAGATTGAATGAATATTCTTTATCAATTCACTGATCAATGGAATTCAGAATTACACAACAACAATCAGTATGTCGAAGAACTAATTCAATCAATTATACAGATTTATCAGAAACTGAAATATCATTTCTTCTTTCTTTTTTCTTTGATCTCTTCACTTTGTGATAACCTTTTTTTTTTTTTTTGTGAATCATCATCCTTTGGAATTGATTACACACTTTTGCTTTTGAACTTCTTCTTTTCTTTTTTCTTTGAGAACTTTTCTTCTTGGGAGCATTTTGCATGCTCTTTCTTTGATGTATTTCCTCTATTTGATTCTTAAGAAGCCTTGATGTGTACCTTGAACTGATTTTCAATATAGTGATGATTCTCATGTGGGGTAATTTGAAAGGAATATTAATTTTTAAACTCAAAAAGGGTACAAGGGATTTATAATGATCTTTTTTTTTAGGATAAAGAAACATGGCCATATATCATCTTAACTCCTGATTGCTAGATTTTCATAGAGATTAATCCTGCAACAAAGTTCAATGACCTCCAACACGTCATTTTTTTTCTCTTTTCTTTCTTTTTAAATGTCTTATCTTTTGCTTAGATCACCCTTTGTGGGTTTTCGATCTAATGGACTTTTATTTTTTTTTCTTTTTTTTCTCTTCTTTTTAATGCCCCTGGAGAACTGAGATTGGAAATTAAGAAATTAACCAAATGAGAGACTTTGATTACCCCAGTGTGAGGTTCTTGTTTTACTCTTTCATGCAATGAGGGTAAGAACTTGAGACAAATCCTTTCGTTTTGGGATAAATGAAAGAAGGAAGTATTATTCTTTGAGAAAATCATCAACAAACATTCTTCAATCAATGTGGACTTTATTTGACTTGTAACGTGGCCAGGGGTTAAAGGGGTCATGAAAGAAAATGATATAAAGGCTCAAAAAAGTGTTTGTGGGTTTTTATTTTTAAAACAAGAATCACCAACCAAGTGTTATGAAAACCAGTCAAGACCTTGCTTTTCAAGCTTTTCATCATCATTTCTTCTTTCTTTTTTCTTTGATCTCTTCACTTTGTGATAACCTTTTTTTTTTGTTTGTGAATCATCATTCTTTGGAATTGATTACACACTTGCTTTTGAACTTCTTTTTTTCTTTTTTTCTTTGAGAACTTATATTCTTAGGAGCTTTTTACATGCTCTTTCTTTGATGTATTTCCTCTATTTGATTCTTAAGAAGCCTTGGTGTGTACCTTGAACTGATTTTCAATATAATGATGATTCTCATGTGGGATAATTTGAAAGGAATATTAATTTTTAGGCTCAAAAAGGGTACAAGGGATTTATAATGGTCTTTTTTTTTCGGATAAAGAAACATGATCATATATCATCTTGAGTCCTGATTGCTAGATTTTCAAAGAGATTAATCCTGCAACAAAGTTCAATGACCTCCAACACATGTTATTTTATTTCTCTATTCTTTTTTTTTAATGTCCTGTCTTTTGCTTAGACCGCCCTTTGCGGGTTTTCGATCTAATGGACTTTTATTTTTTTTTCTTTTTTTTAATGCCCCTCGAGAATTGAGATTGGAAATTAAGAAATTAACCAAATGAGAGACTTTGATTACCCAAGTGTGAGGTTCTTGTTTTTACTCTTTCATGAAATGATGGTAAGAACTTGAGACAAATCCTTTCATTTTGGGATAAATGAAAGAAGGAAGAAAGGCTACAAAATTTTCAAGCCACATGCACGCAAAAATATTTCAATCGACAAAATCAATTTAATTCCATTTTTAAAACACCAAGCTTTAGGAAATTAACAACATCCTTTTTTTAATAATTTTTATGAATTCAATAGTTCATGAACAAATTATTCATTAAGCGATGTTTTGATTTATTTTTCAGTTATTCTTAACTTTTTATTTTAAGTAAAACATTTTTAATAATTATGCGACACCTTTTCAGACCTGTCAGAATAGTAATAAGCACAAATTTATGAACAACTGCATGACATTTATTGATATCAGAAACTTTACATAATCAGGTCTTGCTTGATAATTGTATTGCATGAAATTGTCAACAAAATACAACACTAATGCAAATTCATAGTTTAAGCAAGTATGTATCAGGCATCCTCTGAGTCCTCTCAATGGTAGAAACTTCTTTTCCTTCTCTACTCAGCATTAGTTGAAATCTATCCCGAAAGGAAATTGTTTCCAACATTAGGCATCTCTTCCATGAAACTCAAACAACCTGCGTCTAGTAGCGATTATACTTTTCGTTTGAATGCTAAACACCTTTATGTAGAATGCCCAAACACCCCATTGTGATAATCACATTTAGCACTAGGATCATAGGTTTTAAACTTTAGTGTTTGTAACGGATTCAGATGGCAGATCGCAACTAAACCCTCATTGAGAAGTTGTGGTAGGAGCTTTGTGTAAGTCATTACAATAGGAGTGAATTGAACAACTTTCTTCTTCCGATTGGAACCTTTAATGGGTGTTGAATGAAGGCTTTGGTCTTGTTTAGACTTCATCTTTATCTTCAAATTTTGTTGATATGAATTTTCTGGAACAGGTGATGCATGACTATCATAATGAGGGATATTATATGTCACTTGAACTTCACCCTCTTTTCCTTCAAGATCAGGTATTTTGGGATTTGCGACCGCGAACGGGCCATGTGCAATTTTCTGAATTTTCAATCCAAACTCAACCATTTCCTTGATGATCACTATGTCAGAAAAATTGGAAGAGAAACTACCTAACACGTGCTTATAGAAAGGATATTGTAACGTGTCAATGAACATCGGAATCATCTCCTTATCTTGCAAAGGTGGTTCTACTTGGGCTGCCAATTCTCTCCGCCTCTAAGCATATTCTTTAAAGGTTTCAACCTCTTTCTTTGCCATCTTCTGCAACTGCAACCTATCCGGAGCCATGTCACCATTGTATTCATACTACTTTATAAAGGCTTTCACTAGATCTTTCCATGAGCCAATGCGGGATGGTTCAAGGTGCATGTACCAATTCAATGTTATACCACCTAAGCTATCTTGGAAGAAATGTATTAATAATTTTTCATCGTGCATATGAGCTGCCATTTTTCTGTAATACATTGTCAAATGGTTCTTAGGACAAGTGGTGCCTTGGTATTTTTCAAATTTAAGCGCCTTGAATTTGGGAGGAATTTTTACATCTAGCACTAAACACAAATCTACAACACCTCCAAAACACAATTGCTCTCCACCTTCTATGGCCATAATTCTCTCCTCCAATCTTTCCATTTTAATTCTAGTCTCATCACCATCCTCAGGTAATCCATTCATATTATGAGTTATGCTCTTCCCCTGAGATTCTATATTTACTAGTACTTGCAAAACTTTTGGCTAAGCATTCATTTGAAAACTAGTGTAAGCGTTTGGTTCAACCAGATTCACACCCTGAGCATGAGTATTTATATAGAATGGCTCCTGCTTGCCTATAATTTCAACAGGGGGAAAAGTTGCTTCACCACCTCTAGCTGTAGGAGTTTCTCTAATGCTTTTTAAGGTTTCCAAAGCTTTAAGAATTTGATTCACTTGATCTTTGAGTAGCTCAATATCGGCCTTCATTGCTCCTTGTGTTGCTCTCAACTCTTCCATTTTTTCCAATTCAAACGAGCTCTATGAAGATGTCGCAAAAATTCATTATTTTTATTTTCCTTTTTCTTTTAATTAAAAATTAAAGGAATTAAATGAGATGCATGATATGAAATGCAAATGGAAAACTAAATAAAAAATTATAAAGTTGCGTGCGCATAATATGTTATCAATGGCAATTAACCAAGGTCTGAATTAGGAAAATAACCTGAGACATATATCAGAATATATATATTTATTTTCAAAAACTTTTTTTCTCTTGATTTATTTTTTTTTTTAAAAATTTCTCAATTCAATCTCATTAATTTAGGAACACACGACTTTATAATTCCTATGCTAAAATGGAATAGAATGAAGGCATGCAAAACCAAATTAATGCATGTATGTTCTAATATATGGATAAAAATTATGCCAAATGATATGGGCATTATCCTAAATGTATGAATGCAAATGTGAATGCATGTTAATATGTATAACTGATGTATGAGATGTATGCTATAAGTATAAATGCAATATGCATGACAAAATGTATGACACATGTTAAATCTAAATGCTTAATGCATGTTTAAGATATACAATGCAAGTCAAAAATGAAAGAAATAAGTCAAAATGTATGAATGCATGTTTAAATGTATGATGTATGACTCATGCTTAAGAATATGATGCAAGCTAGTATGTATGACACATGCTTATAAGTATGGTGCGAGTGTGATACCATGAATGCATGAATAAAGATAAAATATGAATGTATGCTTATATACATAATGCCTAATAACATGATATGCAATGTAAAGGACATGACTTAAACTAAATGAAGAACCATGTAATGTTTGTAGAAAAGAGGTACTTATTTCAATGATATGTATATACAAATATGATATATTAATTAATATGCAAGATGATGAGAGGAAGAGGAACTTGAAAATCTCCCTTAGTGCCCCAAAAAGAATTCGGCATTACGACGCCAAGGGTTCTAGGTTCTTTAAGTGCACACTCACAAGGGTTAACTCCCTAATTCCTAAAGATATAAAGATCACCAGAGCTATGACCCTCATTTATCACCTCATTCAAAGTTGTCAGTAAACAACTAGCTTATGAACAGGCAATAAAGAGAACAAAAACTAATTGGGATTCTCATGAAAATCGGAGTAGGAAGTACATCCCGTCCAGTATCATTGAATCCCTTTATTTCTAAACTTTTCCAGACCCGGGATTTTAGGGTCTCACTCATAATCAATGCATGAAAAGTGTGTGTGTCAAGGGAGAAAAATCAATATGCACCCAACCCCCCACCTGCAAAACAGCTAGAAAAGTCCCAGGCGGGTATATGACAGATATAACAGATATAACATGTCATCTACCATAGGGTTCAATATTCCAACTATAATTATAAAAGCAATAAAGCAAATCATAAAAACATAATAAGGCATATAACAACAATAAAAGTAACAAAAGCACTCAATATATAGAAAAAGTGAAATACAAACATTCATAAAACCACATTTATCTTTTGCTCATTCAATTAAATGGCCTGACTCTCAAGCTCTCCCGAGTGGAGTCACCATTTGTCATGAGCGATAGGATTCACTGGCTTACTCTAGGACTTACGACCGAGAATACCCTTACCAGCTGACCAACACTCCTCATTAAACTAATATTAGACATGCATTGACTATTTAAGTAGCCATCTTAAGTATTTGGAGCAAGAAGAATTGCAACAAAATATAATGCAAAATATTAACAAACACATAAAACAACAGCCAAACGTCTCCTAGATATCAACTGGTAAGAAGATGAAGAAGAAGAAGAAGAGGTGACAATATGCAAAAAGTGCTGCTAAAATGCAAAGAACTCGTCAAAGCTTCATAAGAATGATCCTAGAGCTCATAGCATGAATGCTACTATATTTATGGATCAGAAGAGGTAATTATAAGAATACTAAAAGTTTTCATTTAACCAGCTAGGTAAAAGTTCTTATCTATTATACACATTGAAAGACACAACCCTTCTCTAGAGTACAAGAACATCTAAACTAGGAAAGAAAGCTTAAACATTGTACTTATCGTTAGATGCAATCCTCCTTAGTGGTTAGACTCTGTGATAAGTGGATCATTCAAACCTCCAATATTTCTTATGTTAGCTAAGAGTGGCTAAAAGATAAAAAATACTCATTCAGCCAACAGTGGCTTGAGTAAAGAATACTCCTTAACAAGGTCAGCTAGGAGTGGCTATGATTTGAAAGAGTACACGATTAGCTAGAAGTGGCTATGTATCAAGAATACTTAGGGATCAGTTAGGAGTGACTTGAGTCACTACGAGCCTAAAGAATAATCGAGTATACTTCACATCATTAGTCTACCTAGTTGAACATCACTTGTTGGCCAAGAACTGGATGTAGTTTGTTGCGACAAAAAAATAGTATAAATTGATATGTATACTCTCTTTTTCCCCATTTCATTTACATTATATGTTTTTATCATCAACACTAACTTAGCAGGAGAGTTATTGTAAGAGTACTTGTGAAAAATGTTTTTTTTTTTCAAAATATTTTTAAAATTAAGTATATAAACCTAATGCATGGTTAGATGCAAGAACTATTATTTGATCACTTGTTAAAATAAATAAGAAAATATGACAATTAAGTGATTCAGTTAAGTTGCAAAAGTTTTGTCTATTGTGATCTCTCTGACAAAGGAGCCGAGATCAAAATAAGTTTTGAAATATCTCTATCTGATTAAGTTTTTCATTGTTTGTTAAGAGACGTAAGACGTAACATATTGAAATTTTCTTATGAAAATATAAAGGTGTGCAACTCAAACTTCTATCTGTATAAGCTTATCAGATAAAACACTTACAATATAATATCCTAACTAATTTTTTTTTATGAAGACTATCATTAAGAAAATGCTTGCAAAAAGTTTTTTTAAAAATCAATTAAATCACAATTCAATCCCCTTTCCTGTGATTACCTTGTTTTTCATAGTAAGTTTCATATATCATATTTGTTTCTTTAATTTGTAATGATAAAATTTTTCTATTAGAGTAAAGTTCAATAAACCCTGGTTGATTTTAACTGAATGATGTTTAACAACAAAATCTGAGCATGATTATACTTCGTTTGTAGGAGGAAAGTTTTTAAATAGATCATATGAGTTGTAGAGTGTTTTATGTAGGAACAGCTGGCTCCAGAAGGGGGGGGGGGTTGAATGGAGCCTGAACTCAATTTGCTATAAATAGAAACCACCAACCAAGGCAAAAAATATAAGCACAGATAAAGCAGTTTTATACTGGTTCACCCTAATCTCTTGGGCTA
>Ga0209489_101325_pt1 | contig 50609 bp, 17 predicted proteins | sample SiratrowhiteBW_FD_187527 | JGI IMG/M metagenome (GOLD analysis project Ga0209489, IMG submission 187527) | Root nodule microbial communities of legume samples collected from California, USA - Siratro white BW (SPAdes) (version 2) | ecosystem: Host-associated > Plants > Roots > Nodule | place...
TTTTTTTTTTTTTTTTTTTTTTTTTCTGTTTTTCTTTTTTCAATTAGTTTACTCAAAAGTAAAAAAAACGGTTAATAAATAGTTACTTCATTAAAATGTTTTTCTAAGAAAATTAAATAAAGATAACACAGCACAACACCTTAGATCTATAAATGACATATTAGATTCAAACTTTCCTATTTATAAGGACGAACTTCTTTTTGTTATCGTGTTGAGCTGGTAAATTATGTTATTTTTAGCATGACTCTATCCAAATTTATAACTGTTCTATTTTTCTAAGTAAAAGATCTTGGTCTTTTGATCAGAAACTTTGTTTGATATCAATACTATAGGAGATTTATCACAGTTGTATGAAAAAAAAAAATTGTTCCTGCCCATTTAGCGAGGGGTTCTACGCTTATTTTTATTTGTTTTGAATAAAGCTATTGAAAGAGATTTGGGATATTTTTAATTCTGATTATCAATGGCTACACTCAAGGCGGGCCAGGTTATTTAGAAACGGTTATCCCAGACATGCCTGCAAACCTTCTTTCCTTTGACCAGTCATGTCAAAATATATTCACGTGATCAATATAATACCTACCACATGAGTTTTGGGGAATGACTCCTACATTAACTTTTGGAATGGTTTTGGTGCCTCAAATCTTTAATATTTGCTCCTAGTTATATGCCAAAAGAGATTTGGCCTGTCGTTCTGCCGACGTCATGGATCTTGCTCATTACAACTCCTTTAATTAGCATCGCCAATCTTTTTTGCATGTATAAAATTTCAATAATGAATTGCACCCTAAATATTAATTATAAATTAATATTGAAATTATTATTTTTACATGTCTAACTTACTGGATTACATCAATTTAAAATAAAATAATAGATTGGCCAATCATTTGACTGTTAAGACTACTCGAATATAAATTTTTTACATCATGTTATTTTAAACATTCTACATCAATTAATTAATGAATTGTAGATGTGTAATGGATTAGGATTAACAAACTCAATGTAGAAATACTACTACTCAAAAGATAACTCAATAAGAGAGAATCTACAAATGATAACGATAGAAGGTAAACAAAGAAAAAATTAAAAGAATCACAGAGAAAAAATAACATGTTCTAATTGAAGTGCTAACCAACTTTAATCAACATCTACAATAGAATTTACTATAAACAAATATCATAATTCGAAGTTTCTTTCTCAATAAATTGTTGTTCAAATCTCATAGCTTTTTTTTTTCTTATTGAACAACAACTCTCAATTAATGATAATTGATGTTAGAAGTTCTTCTTTGTACAACATAGTTACAGTAATTAACTTCCATGAAACACACTAACGTTACAAAGATACATGTTCTCATTACTATGTTGGAATGTCACTAATATAGGTTTTCCATATAGTTATACATTCAGTAAAAGTTCAAAAACTAGATGTTCTACCAAGATTATTCATCACATATGTCAGCAGTTTCATATTTTTTTAATGGACAGTCAGGTGATACTATAAGAAAAAAGTTATTTAGAAACCAATTTTTACCTACTAAATAAAATAGTTACTAACTGTGATGAAAATAGTCACCAAATAAGGTTTTGGATGCTAAATAACTACAAAATAAAAGTAATGATTAAATTTAGTGACCAATTAAGTCGAGATGATTATTATCTAACATTAGCTACTAAGTGTAATATCCTAGAAAATAGCTATGGAATAAAAACTAACCTAAAATTTAATTTTAGAGATAAATAAAATAACACCTATTTTTTTAACAGAAAAGTTGTTTAAGTAAATAAAAGTTAGTTATTTACCTTTTATTTTTATGACAACCACCAACTCTCTTTCTCTCTAAACACAAATATTATCTCTCTAAAAATATTTTTAAACACGAGTACCTCACTCACAGACGACCCTTACTTGTATCATCATTCACACACTTAACGGGGCACACTTTCCTGAAACCCCTGTTAGGAAGTCTTTCGATACATAGACCAAATTGTACTCGTCTAAGCTGGTCACCATCACAAACCATCGACTCTTACACCACTAGCTGGGAAAATCGAGGGAGAAAACATCGAAGAGATCAAATAAGAATAAGACAAGAGTCAGACTCACACAAGGGAATGACACCACTTTCAATCCAAAACTTTAAGGCATTGGATTTGTGGTTTTTCTTTTTATATGTTGTTTAACTTTCTCGTTTGTACTCAATATTAGACTCACACTTAAATAGTTACCATATTTCTAACCTAAATCTATTGGTGAACTTTGTTGCAAAGAATACAATTAGGATGAAACCTCAATTACCAAGTTAAACTATAAAAAAATATCAAATTAAGATGTAAACCATAGCACTCAAGATGCGAATTCATTAGAGGTATGATAAAGGTTAATTTTTTTGTTAAAAAAATATTAAAATACAAAAATTATTTTAAATTTAATTTTATGTTATATAAAATATATATGTAAGTAAAGTAAACGCTTACTATAAGAATGTAGTAAATAATTGTCAAGTAATGATGTATGCTTAAATGTTCGACACCTATAGAGTTGGTTTAATTAATTATAAGTTGACTTAAATTATTTTTAATTTTTTTAATAAATAAAAGAATTTATATTAGTGGTATATTAACATTGATCATGCTAATGTAAATAAAGTTCATTTAATGTTAGACATTAACATAGTCAGTTTAGTCGATCCTAAATTGATACTAACTAATTTTAGACTTTTTGTAGTAAGGAAAATTATTTGTGTTGGTGTCGAATTATCATTAAAGTTAGTTGAAACAAATATTAAAAATAAATAATATTAATGTTGACCCAGTTGACACTCATTTTATTTATGTTTAATACTTACATTTATTTCAGTTATTGTTAGCTAAATCAACACTAATCTTATTTATTTAAGTTAAAGTTAATTAGGTTAATATTATATATAATATATCTTTAATAATTATTTGAGTTAGTGTGTCTTTTATGTTATAAATTTGTGTTATAAATTTGTGTGTTTTTGTGAAAAAAAAAATATTAGTCCTAAATTATTCTAAATCTAAAAAATTAAATTTAAAGACCACAAAATTATTGTCATGTGTCTGAGTTTATTTTAATTAACTAAAAAAAATATTTTTTTACTCTTACCTTTTTATATAAATCTCGAAACATTCATTTTTTTTATCTATTACCATGAAATTTTGATTTTACAATCTTTTCTCCTTAAAACTCTTTCAGTTGAATTCATGAAGTTTTTTTCTATCTATTTTATTGTTTTAATTTTATTGAAGAAGTTAATGAAAATGTTGTACAATAAATAAATTATGTCAATACCATTAGTCCATCGATATAAATTAAACTGATACTAAAAGTAAATTTTATTTATGAAATAAAGTTTAAACTAAAAAAATAATTTGTTCAATATTAAATTTCTTTAACTAAAAATTAATTTAAAAATAAATAATGAATTAACGTTGATTTTAAAAAAATTAACGCTAATAAATTAATCTTTATTGTTTTAAAAAATGTTACATGTCAACCACAAATCTAATACTCATATGATATGTTTTTACTTATTAGTGTTAACTTTTTGACCAACTAAAAATATTTATTTTATCAATGAGAAATAGTTTTCAAGATGATCAGGTTGTCCTTTGGGCTGTAAGGCTACATGCACTAAAAAATTAACGCTAATAAATTAATCTTTATTGTTTTAAAAAATGTTACATGTCAACCACAAATCTAATAGTAATATGATATGTTTTTACTTATTAGTGTTAACTTTTTGACCAACTAAAAATATTTATTTTATTTAATAAGAAATTTTTTTCAAGATGATCAGGTTGTCTTTTAGGATGTGAGGCTACATGCACTAAAAGTCTCCCCTCTCTTTCTTCATGTTTGTTTGTTATACTCATTTTCTTAACTGAAGGGAATTCTTATCATAAATTTGTTAATTATGGTTTAGACGATACGCATTACTATGTTTGGTGCATCAAATCCCCAAATTTATTAGCTATAATTTTCTTAGAAATAGGAATGCGCCTCCTATTTTTCGTTTTGAATGATTTCTTCCCATGCGTTTAGGCCTCATCCCAACATAGCTTCTGTATCCCCTTTGTTTTGCTTTCATGTTCATTTTAATATGCTACAGATGATAAAAATATCTTATGGTGTCAAATGCCAAGCCTATGAAGTAATTCTTTTGCAAGTCAACCTTTCCTTAAAATAAAAAAAATTATCAATAAAATATATTTAAAAATTAAATTTAGTCACTCGTCGTTATTTTATTCAGATTTTAATAAAATTAAATTATATATTAAAAAAATAAATGTGAGTTTAAATTTTATATTAAAAAAACTCACAAATATAATGTTTTAAAATTTTGGTGGAAAGTAGTGTCATTCTTTTTTATATTTCTTTCTTTGTCTTATTTCTGTTTGTATCCTCGGTATTTATTTTTTTGAATTTTCTACCAAAAACATATATCCTATACAAAGGATACTCTTCGCAACAAATTAACTTGAATTGGCAACAGCAAGTACTTTTTTTAGGATTAAGCTCTTCCAAAACATTTCTACAAATTTTGATGAGATGGGTACAAACTCCCTGATACAATCTTAGCTTGTAGAGAATAAGTTAACTTAACTGTAAAAAACCCTAAATAACTTTCAATCAAAAACATTAGACATTTATTAAATCTACCCACAATTCCTCTTTCCACGTAAAGAATCCCTCTACTTCCATAGTATACCAAGTATATATTATCATACTACGTACTCTCCATATCAACCACATAAAAACAGTCTTGTTAAGTGGTCACATACAAGCAGAGAAAGCGTGTTTTAGGCTCTTATTTCTAACTCAAACATCATGCAAAAATTGGTTTTGTTTTACATTCTTAACCTTCTGTTATTATACTTTGAATGAACCAAAGAAGTGGCAAGCAATTAACATTGTGTATTAAGTAAGCATCCCTCCATCTAACTCAACTAGAAGAAGCTAATCGAATAGGATCTCCTATAAGCATACAACTAATTATTATCTTATAAAATGAGATTGGATGCCAAACAGTATTTGAATATACAATAAAATCAGTTCTATTTAGGTAGCTGAAGTTAAATAGTTCAAGTTACTTTATTCTTAAACCTTTTTCTGTTGGTAAATTTTGTCTAACTAACCCATAATTTATAAATCATCTTTACCGTCCCACAGAAAAGTTTGTTTTTTCAATACTTTTAAAATATTCAGGACTAATATAGAGAGAAACTAGATCAGCAGCACATGCGACCATTTAAAAACAATTTCTTTTCTTTCCATATTCACAACTGTAACTTCAGTGATGAATTAAAACTTTCACAAGGTTCAAAATAAACAATAACTTATTTCTAAGAATTAAAAGTGTATTTAAACTTTTGTTTCCTTTTTCTCTATTGCAAACAGGTACAAGTTGAAAGTTTCATGTAAAAGAAATGATTATAAAATATTTGGTCGACACGCGCACCATCAAAAATGGACCCTGCAGCAAGAAATGGGCATTGCCCCAACCTTCCCCGTCCACTATAAGTGAATGGCCTCTGTTTCTCATCAGAAATCCCTTTTACTATGGTCGACCAGTTCAACTATACACACATGTATGGGGTCCTCTGTGTCAAATACTATATACTATTTCTGTTTATGGGACGATAATTCTCATATGGGTTGCATGATTGTGCAGCCGCAAGTTCAAACCTAAAAAGCCAGAAAGATTCTTGCGTTTGTGTTTGACTTGCATTAGCCATTCATACCTTCCATTTATGATCCTTTTGATTGGGTATTAAATGCAAAGACCTAGATTTAGCACTGATATCTAGACGCCTTATGGTGCATTTAATTAAGACTCAACTTTGATTAATGTATGTGTATCCCTTCTTCCCTTCTTCTGCCGCAACTTTGTCAAAATCAAAGAAAAACTACGTACTACGTTAGTGTTGCGTCTGTCTCGTCTCAACTCAGAAAATTTAGTTTCATTTTCAATAAAATCGACTAAAATATTCTTATACATCATGCTCCAGAATAAATTATAGCACGATGTGATGCATTCCAGAAGAAAAAGCGACTACGGGTTCCAAAAGGATGGTTCATATGAGAACCATGATTTGACGGGGTTTCGTTAGTCATTGTGGTGGGGGTGAGATACGCATTCACTTTTCCGACAGAATAATCTTATTATATAAATTTTCACAATAATATCTATATATAAACCTTTTTTTTTCGATCACTTTATATCATACTTTTGTCTTTCTTTTCACTTTATATCTCTTTATTAGATGTATACTTTGTTGTTAAAATTTACAATTATATATTGTTTATTTGTTTAGTATAAGAATATTTTACGAATATTATATTAATTATTATGGATATATGTCTACATGTATAAAAATAATAATTTAATGGTTGAGAGTGATCGAGAGTAATAATTAATTGTTGAGCACAACCATATAAATAGAAGTTTGAGTTATGTTCAACCCGCAAATTTTAAATATTTTCAGAAACTAGGTACTCCGCCTAGAATATAGGCATTTTATTTTGTGAATTTATATAATAAAGTAACACTTTATAACATATAAATTTTTAAAAATATAATATTTAGATTTAATCATATGACGTAATTACATAACTTTCTCACACATTATAATCAGTTAGCACAATCTTAGTGATTTAGTCTTCTATACATATGTACAGTGAATACTCATTATGAAAATCATATGATTTTATAAAAGAAAATGTTTCGAGCTCGTAGTATCAACGATACTAAATGGATTTCAAGTAAAGATATTTAAATGCATATTCAAGTCGTCACTAGTCTTTTTAACCCTAAATGTTATTGTGTACAAATAAAAAATAACTGAATAGACACTCATAAAAGGAAAATCTTGAAAGAAGAAATCTAAAAAATAGCAAACCAAAGAGAACACCAAATGATTACACGCATCAACTATGTGTGTGTTAATTAATCAAATTAAGGAATCATGTTGAAGAGGGCAACAAAAGTAAAGTCAAGAAGGGGATGGTGGCACAGTCCCCACCACTTGAGATTGTCACTGTACCTGTCGTCTTTGTAATCATTAATGCACCAAATTACGAAAGAATGAATGAAGCAAATAAATAAATAAAGTAATGGTGGACATGGAGAATCTTCCAAAAAAGTTGGCTTCCAGAGACTATGGAACCCTCACTTTGCTTGGACTTCACTACATGGAATAGCTAAAAGTACGGAGAATCAATATGAGGGAAATAAAAATAAGAGATTTTTTAGTACTACAAATTTTTAATTCTCAACTTTATGTTTTTTATTTGAAAAATGAAATCATAAGATGCAAAGTGCAATAGGGTAGCTGTGGTGGCTAGTGCCTAGATTTTGCGCTGTAGTGCACGAGGGGTGGTTATTTAATTGGTTATTTTATCGTTATTATTTAATGACCACTGTAACATGGTCACACTCACATTTAAACAAAAAATAAAAAAATGGAGTTTGGCATTAGTGTTGACTGGAAGACAGAGGAATCTTTGGGGTCCCTTTCATCGAATCTCAACGGTGTGCCCTCTCTTGCAAAGGTTAAAACGAGAAGAAAAAAAAAACTAATAAAATTCTTCTTTTGGATATATATTTTCAATGTATCAACTTTTTGTAGTTTCATTGAATAAAGTTAATGTTAGTGGAAGATAATAATTATAAATTTATCTTACATATCAATTTGCGATTGCTGCGACTGTAAATTATTCTATTATCACTCACATAGTTTAGTTTATATTACATTGAAAGTGATTTAATATTTGTTATAGTGTTTAAAGTTTACACTAAAATTGTAAAACAATTAAACTAGATCATAAATATTTCGTACATAACTATTTTTAACTTGTGAATCACTTTAATGAGAAATGTTTTTATAATACTATTTGTTAACAGAGTCATTAGATATTATTTTTCTCTTGTTATTGAAAATACTGTATAAACCATATAATTGTGAAGTGCTGTGCAAATAACATTTTTGATATTAGAGTTTTGGTTAAAATTAATTTAACAACATAATGGCAAACTCTTAAAATGATACTTTTGTTAAAAATAAAGGAAAAGGCACAAAAATGACGAAGTACAATAGAAGGATTAGTCTTTTACGACTTCATAAAATTGATGTTTGAATCTTTATTTAACGAGATGTTATCAGGGATCTTAACTTATCACGACTTAAACTAACCACTTATAGGTTAAGGACAAATTGTTTCATCATTCTTTCGAAGAAATAATTCATTTATTATAAAAATAGATTAAGTTATTAAGAGAATTGTTTCTTTACGACTAGTCGTTTGCATGTATTATTAATTTCATCGTATCAGCCACCCTCAACAACTTATTATTTACTTTCCTGACCGTTTTCTTTTTATTATCTTTCCCTTTCTTTCTACTCGTAATTCATGTGAGTTATATTTTGTCTCTAATTAAGTGCTGTACCTACCAGGTGAGTATATATTTTATATATGTGACCAAGCACGCATAACTTTAACCATTAGTAGTCTCTGAGTTTTCTCATAAGATAATCGGAATTTTGAACAAGAGTTTGTCATATGAAATTTTATTGGCAAGTCTAAAATATACTAAAATTAGAAGTTTTCTTTTCAGATTTTGTTGAGAAACTTATTAAAACGGACTGCAAATATTATAAATAAGTCTAAACCAAATATTTCCTATAGACTGGTATAAATATTTCTAAGGAAATTTTCTAATATGTATATGAAGAAAAACAAGAAGGGGAGATAATTGAATAATAGATACATATTTTATTTATTTTACAATTTGCATTACATATGAAGTTAACCCTGCAATTGTAAATAAAGGGCAAATTCTAACAAATTGAATAATACACTACGTGCCCCACTCATCCCAAGCAATAACAAATTAAAGCCATGCCCCTACTACGCTTATGGTTGGGCATGCATGCAAGAATTTAGAGTCTTGTACAGAAACCAACATTATTACATTTACGTTGACATGAGCTTGACTAGTTTTGGTGCATCTTTAGTTATAGTGTACATGCACTAATTTTCCTGTCCAATTTTGTTTGTGTAAGCATGACCAACGCCCGGGCTGTGACCTGGATCGGTAGGTTTAAAATCATTTTTTGACCCCTGGGAAACTTCACCATCTGGGCTCTGAACTGCTAACAACGATGTCATGTTCTTATCCTCTGATGTAATTATTCTATGGCCAACACCCGGACTCCCTCCCGGTGTAGTGGGTCGGAAAGCATTTGTGTTGCCTGCACCTGAATCTTCCAATTTCCTAGCTTCCTCGTAGTGTGGTGATTCAGAGTTGGTTTTCTGTGATGGAACATGATTTGCTACAGTTTTTGTGTTTGGTAGGGAATGTTGGTTCAATGGCTTTGTATTTATTTTCCTGCCATATGCTAGAAGGGAACCATGGCAGGCAACTAATGCTAGAAAAATGAAAAAATATTTGTGCAGGGTCTGCAATTTAGCCATGATCACTGAAATAGAAATAAGTGAGTAGGTTATGCAGAGACAAGAATGAGATATTGTTATCTCAGTGTGAGTATGAGAACAGATGCTAAAGGAGATTATATGGGCAGTTATAGATCTTCACGGTATTTATAATGTTCTTGTGTTGTGTGTTAGTGCTCTCACCTATGATTCCAAATGTTAATTATACAATTTGACCATATGGAGTGTATGTGGACCGTTAATTTGTCAAACAGCTTTTAATTCAAGGGCCTAGTCCTGCCTATGTTAGTGTGCATGCGCCTAAAATAAATTAGACTCAATCACTATTTTTAGAACTATATGCATTTGATTTGAATATTGCTTCTATTTTAATCTAAGTTTCTTCTTTTGTTGCATATAATCTTGTGTGTTTGATATACAGAGTATCTGACCTTAGTATAGTCCCAGTGATGGTGAAGCTTGATGATTTATTTGTATTCAGCAAATAAATAAATAGGATATATAGGTATTTTCATATTACAAATACCTTATGAAAATTTAATATTTCTCTATATTTTTTTTTTGTGTAATCATATTATGAGAGGGGGAAACCTATATAGGTGGAATTGTGTTTAGATGACTTAAAATAAATTTTCAAAATTTAAATATTACAGATGAATAAAAACATGATTGAAAAATTAGTCAACTATAAAAGAAATATTAGTTGAAAAAATATTTATTCAAAAATCATATTATCTATTATATCTAGACTCTCTTTTTTTCACTTTTTCTCCCTCAGTTGTGTTAACTAGTATGAAGTAGTTAATGCAATATTAGATAAAACAATTCAGAGGAAGTAATTAATTTAAAACAAAGTTATTTGTATATTTTAATTGAAGAGGGCCAATTGGGAGGAGAAAATAGAGATGCCTAATTAAAAGGTTAGTAATGATGTTACACTAATGCCTTACTAATATGAATTTTTTTCTCAAAATTTGTCCATTGCCAAAATTGTACCATATTAAAAAAAACAAAGAAATAATAAAAAATTACGAAGTGAAAAAGAAATACAGGTAAAAGATATTAAAAAAATAAAATAATAGATATATTCATATGTTTTCCATATATAATTGTCTAAATTACAATTTGGAACATCAAGGTGGTGTCCCAACCATATAAAAATAATATAGAGAAAAACTAAAAAAATATGAAAGCTGTAACACATACAGCTAAACCGCATAACATTGATATTGATACAGCCATGTTACAGAACAGTCTATACATCTAACCTACACACCTAGACTATCAGACTGACGATTGCTACCAACCATCTCTACCTAAGAAAAATATAGTCGTGTAGATTATAATATTTTCAACTATAATATTTTGTTTATTCTTTTATTTCAACTTCTATTTTCCTGACACGTTTTCCTACATTAGTCAAGTTGTTCCGTATTATTTAATTTTACATAAGTTCTCTCTTAATACTATTACATTTACAAGGTATATTGATAAATATAAAATTAATACTTTGTGTTGTTGTAATAGATTTGGTTGATATTATTAGAATTATAATAGTACGTAAAATATAATCATTTGATTATGAAATAAATTATTATTTTATTATTATATTTATTAAAAATATAATGTTAAATTAAAGTAATTTATGATGTTTGGAATCAAAGAATATTTTATTTAGAGGTAAGAGGTAATGTGCTGAAATTTTTACAATAGTACAAATTAATGTTTTGCATTGAATTACTGATAAATAATAAAAAATAAAATTTTTATGCTCTGATTGGTATTTAAATCTAAAGACGTATTTGAAGATTGTAAAATAATATCAAGTATTTTCTTGTTAAACTGAAATGATAATTCACTGTAAAAGTAGTAGTTTTGTGTTTTGTTTTTGCAGAGAACCATTCAAGTTGACCAAGTGACCATTCAAGTTGACCAAGTGATTGGTTTTGATAATATTCTAATGCAATCAAGGCTTTGTTAGAAAGAAAGTTGGCTTGTTATTTTTACAAGAGTTATGGATTTTGCAAAAATATTTCTTCTTCTAGGTGGGTGGTGTATATCACATAGAGGTCCTCTGTTTGATAAAATGTTCAATCCTCTTGGTAGTCATATTACTTCATGAGGAATACACCTGGAAAGTAAGCTAGAAGCAATTTGAGTCTTTATTATTTGGTTTGTTGTGTTGTATAATGAAGTTAAAGAGGTTGTGGTGAAAGTGGAACAGATTCAAAGACAATAAATAATTCCACATAGAATTAAAATATTTTGATAAATAAACTTTATGATATAGAGGATAACATGAGAAATATTCAAATTTTCTCTAAGAAGTAGGAAGTAGAATAGAGGTTGAAAGATACACTATTTTGAATAGTTTTGTATAAGGATTTGAGCATCTATCAAATGTTGATAAAAGTAAACTAGTATTATATTTTCTTAAGAGATATCTATTAGACATTATCTTGATTGTATGTCAATAATAAATAGAGGATCTACTAGATGATAGACATTTTTTGTTATTATAAGAGAATTTGCACTAGATAGTTTTTGCAAGATACATCAGAATATCTTGATCACATGATTTGTAATACCAGAAACTAAGCAATCTTTTACACATTTTACTAAGTCAAACCCTAATGAAGTGTAACTAGCTAAATGGGTTTGGAAATGTTCAATCCAAAGGGATCTTTGTAGTCTTTTTTATTGGAAGGAAAATATAACACTTGGAAAGATTTTTAAGGAATGGAGGATAAAAGTACAAGTACATCTATGTGGTGGACAAACATAAATTGGTTTTGGAACATGGTCAAATGAAAAATATGAGATTTGATTAACACTAGCTTTTGGTTTTACTTTTTAAAGATGATTATGAAAATTTTGTTATTGACACCACATAGAAAGCTTGCTTGTGTGTTTAGTTGTTCATCTAATGATGACATCTTCTATGATTTTGTTAGATGAATGGACAAAAGAAGACAAGTTTATATGGTTTAAAATTTACAATTGAAAAAAATTAGATCTTATTTTCATTCAACTTCTTCAAATTGTACGATGAATTTGAACAAATGAAACATCTTTGTCCAACTTATTTGAAGGAAAAGGTTGAAGGAATTGGTCATTGTTGAAAAAAAAAAGAGTCACATAATATATAACACAATTTATGTTGAATTTTTTACTCATTATACATCTTCTTCATTATCACCTCTTATAGTGTAAATTAAACTTCTTTCTTATACAATAGAATAACACAATGATGATGATAACGAATCTAGAAATGAATTATTTCTTTTATATTATTATGATTGTATTACTATTAGTTTTAGCGCATAAAAATTAATTAGTAGTTTCTTTTACATGAAAAAGAATTAGTAATTTTATGATTGATACATTTTTCATCTTAATAATTCTTAGTAAACTTTTTCATTTTAATATTAATCAGTAAAATATTATTTTAGTAGTTCACTTAAGTTATAATACTCATTTACTAAAGCGACCCACCTACAACGCTTAAGCAAGCTTAATATCATATTTGAGTAACCATTAAAGTAAATGTCACTTCAAGCATCAAATATTTGTTACAAAGATACAATATCATGTATTCTCTTAAGGGATATGTCTTCATTCCAAGTTGAGTCTTGCTTTAGCGCATGTAGATTTTACATTAAGTCCGATACAACTTCCTTACTTCATTGATCTTAAAATTAGACTTGATTTCTTTTCCTTACAATGTGTTATATTCCATTTTAAACTACATCATAGTAGAGAGAATGTATTAGTGTATGTTTTAGCCTAAAATGTTACTATACACTAAATAAGAATTGGAATATCTCTAAAATTTTCCACTTAAACTACATTACAGTGAAGAGAATGTATCAATGTATGTTTTAGAAGTAAAACACAATGCCTAAAATATTACTATACACTAAGAAGTGAAGAGGACCAATATTTTGTATAAGAGTTATCCTTAAAATTTTTTCTCTTAAACTACATGTTTTTGTCTAAACAAGAATATTTTAAGTTAATAATGGACTCACTTAAACAACATATATTTATTTAAAATAACTTTGTGAGGAATCTTCCATTATAATTTGGAATAGATAAGTACATAATTATTATATATTCATGTAAAAAAAATAAAGCTTTTGATGTCACTATCAGTGATTATAAAGACTTTATTACGATTTTTTCGTAATATATTCATATTTTCTTACAAAATCTTTTAAAATAATGTTTTCAATGTTTGTGATGAATTAGTTTCGTCAAAAATAATTGTTTTTTTTCAATGCCACATCTTTAATGAATAATTCGTAAATATTTGATGTTTTGACTTTTAGTGAGCTGTTGGAAACTCATGCAAATTTCATAATTATTTTAAGAAAAAGATTCATGGAGCTTTTTTAACCTCAATCACTATATCATGCAAGTGAAAAAAAAAAAAAAAAAAAAAAAAAAAAAAAGGTAGGCTTAACAGAACGTGTTCTTGAAAAATATAAATGGGAGTAATAATTTCCTAGAGAAAAGTGTCTTTGTATATTTAAAAACATCTTTTATTTATTTTGCTGTAATTATAAATAAAAATGCTAACAAATTGAATTATACATATTTTGGAGACCAACTCCTCCCAGGCAATAACAACTAAAGCCAGTTTCATACTACACCTAACCATGGTCATGCAAGATATACAGACTCTAGTGCACTAGTTTTGGAGCTTCCAATTAAACCTTAGCTTACACGACTAATTTCCCTGTCCAATTTTGTTCTGGTGATTACCATGTCCAACACCAGGGCTGTGACCTGGTCCTTCAGATTTGGAAACCTCCGCCAGTGATGATTTCATGTTGTTATAATCTTCTGATGTAATGATTCCATGGCCAACACCAGGACTCCCTCCTGGCGTAGTGGGTCGGAAAGCATTGGCGGAGCCTGCACCTGAATCTTCCAATTTACTCGATGGTGATTCGACGTTTGTTTTAAGTGGTGGAAGGTGCAGTTGGGGATCATTTGCTACAGTGTTTGTGTTTGGTAAGTAATGCTGGTTCAGTGCCTTTATATTTATTTTCCTGCCATGTGCTAGAAGGGAACCATGGCAGGCAACTAGAGCTAGAAAGATGAACAAATATTTTTGCTGAAATTTAGCCATGGTCACTAAAGAAGCTGTAGTAAGAGACTATAGAGAATGAACTAGTTACCTACCTCAGATAGTATGATGAAGAGAGATAGATTCAAAGGGAGGTGATACCACAAGTTATGGGATCCTTAGGGTATTTATAACATGTTGAGTCTGAGTGCTATCTCTTAAGATTCTTATTGATACTGAATGTAATTATGCAACTTGACTAAGTTTGAGGAGTGCAGTGCATCATGACCTTCGAATGTGGACCGTTTATGTGTCAAATTGCTTTCAATTTCGTGGCCCCAGCCCACTAGCGCAGCCATTCTCTTTTCTACACATAAAAAATTAATTTGGCTCATCGTTTTGTTTCCAAATATATACATTTGATTTGATAATTTCCTCTTTTTATCCTCGTCTCTCCTTTTGCTGCATATAAAAAATTTGCTTAAATGAATTTGATGCGTTAGTTATCTTAGTTAGAATATGATAATAATGCATGGTCTAACAGAGAACTTAGATGTGAGAAATGAAGTCAAGTTAAAAAGTTCATAATATGCTAAACTTATGTCAATCAAGTTGGCATAGGGACTTCTAGAGTTTAGTCCACATCTTGTTTCGTGAAATTTCAAATTAGAGTGGCAGAAAAAGAGTTGGTGTGGTGTGAGAAAGGACAACAGACAAGTTCACTAGATTATAAGTAAAACAGAGACTATAGTTCACTCTAACGGATTGACACTCACATGAATCAATCCGACATTTTTTAAGCAAAATGGCTAATAAATAAAATTTTAATTAGTATTTTAGTATTTATAATTGTAAAAATTTTAACTTTTGTTTTTATATTTAAAAATTATTTATTTTATTCTTTTCAAATATTATTTTAATCGCTTTTTAGTCCTTTATTTATATATATAAAATTTTAGTGTGGATACTCAAGTGATAAAGTGAACTAAATCAAGATAATCTTGGGAGGAGGATGTTGTAGAATTGCATTTAGATCAAATTCTGTGATTAAGATTTTAACTAAATGGAAATTACCTTATTAATATTGGAGAGGTCACTTAAGAGACCGTGTCGAAAATGTGATGATGTATTCTATATTCTATGTATTATAATGTTTAAATTAATGATGATGATATGTTATTATTTTTTGATGTTTTTATATATTTTATTTGAAGTATGATGTATAAATGTGATATTAATTATATATATACTTTGCATATTCATATTATTGATATTGACATGTATGACATGATGTATAAATGACATATGTTCTTTTTGGAAGGCTCGTTGTGGGTAATGAATTCTTAAAAGATCCTATATGTAGGTAATAATATATGTATATAAAATTTGACTTTAAATGGATGATCCTAATTGAATGATTTGCATGATCCTTGATGAGTGATGTATAGGAATATCTGAAGTAGTATCATGGCTTAAATAGTCATGATAAATACAAATTAATGAAGATATTTCACTATTGTCTAATAACATAAATAGGACTTCAGGTATAATGAGATTAAAAAAAATTATATCTAAGTGAGTATAAAAAAATATCTTTTATCTCATTTTAATATAAAAAAATATAAGCCAATTAAAGTTTAGTGGATTCGAAACATAGTAGATATTAGACGTTAGTGGAACTTATTTATCATAATTTTATAGTTTTTTAGAGAATATTTTGTATTTAGTTATAACATAATATATGTTTAGTATAACCCACTCTTACTTATATGTGTGGTAGGTGTGACGGTCAATAAATGGAAGGAAATTTTATTGCAAGAGGAGAAGAATTAAACAAAATTGTATATGATGAACTAGTTTTTAATTAATAGTTTATCTATTATGTATTACTTTTTACTACTGAATCTCAACTATATTTGTATGTATATTATATAGTTATAGTATGTTTATTGTATTATTATTATTATTAACTTGCATACTTATTATTTATAAATAAATATATATCATATAATTGGAATAGTAATAATTTGGAGGGGATGTCAGTTGCAAAAGTCCTTAAGCATATTCTTTTTGTTTTTCCTGTGGCAAACAGACACAAATTGATGAATTATGATACCAATAAAAAATAATCGGTAGAATGGAGGCTGCAGAAAGATACGGGATTCTCCAGTACATTACCTCCACTTAGAGTGGTATACTAATAATCTCAGATCTTTTTACCTTGGTCCACTATTAACATTTATGTTGTGTTTCATTGGGTGTTGGACTGTACCATTAATTATTCTGTAATTGATCATCTTGAGGCTCTGTTCTTATATATAGGACTTTAAATTAATTTAAAAGGATTACCACTATTATAGTTCATGCTTTTAAATTTGTCAATATTTGTAGAATGTGGATTATGGAAAGTTATGGTCTAGCACTGTCTTTGGCTACTCAAATTGATGGTCTTCAAGGTTTGATGGAGCACTCCAATTGACGGACTTGAACCAAGGTGAAAAAAATGACCCTATTACGGTTCAGAGTGCTGCCACTCATGTCTTAAACTTAATATAAGGGAATGACTTACAAATTAAGGTCAGATAGAAATCCTCATGTTCCGAAAGAATACAATGAATAATATATAAACAAAAATATCTATATATTTAAAACATCTTTTAAAAAACTTTAAATCATCATAAACAAGTTTTCATCAAAGACTAACACTTAGTACATACCAGAATTGCATCAAAGTTAATATACATACAAAAATAAAAATGAGTAAAAAGCAACATATCATTATATAATATATATATTATAATATGAAAAATATAACTATCCTAATTTACATATATCAATATCATGTTTGTGAATAAAGTAATATTTAGACATATATTATGATTAAATAGGAGACATCAAAACTTTAAACTATAATAAATAAACTCCATCAAAGACTAATACATAATACATACTAGAATTGAGTTAAAGTTTTCAATATTATGATAACACAAAACATCAGTTACTAAATCATATCTATATTTATTACCAAACTAAATGGAAAGTTCTTTCATCTTTTCACAATTATATCATCAATGAAGTTAGGATATCTACCTTAAGTTATTATTATGTTTATTATCATCACATAAGGCTTAATATCACACCAAATATCCTGCATCTCTTGGAAATAAAAATAATTTTAATTATATTGTTACTTATACTTTTATAAGTAAAAGTTATTTTCTTAGATGAATGTTTTGAATGTTAGTTTGAGTAAATGGATAAACCTTACAACACTTGTTCTGTTTTGATGAGATTTATTACTACTTACTTTTTTTTATCTATAAATACACTATATTCATAGCAAGAATATGCACAATAACTCTTATAAAAAATTTAATCTATTTTAGATTATTTTTTAAAAACATAGGTATTGATAAGATTAAGAGATCCTTGAGGTTATTATATCTTGCGATAGAAACACATCATTTTATCTTTTCGTCTGCAGTGGGAGTATGTTCTCTTTAACCATAATGTTCTTATGTCTTAACCCAAACTCTTTCTAATCACTTCTTTATTAATAATTTATATAATTTTTGTTTTTATTTGTTACAAGAATTGTTTGGCTTGATCAATTTCATTTATTTATATCTGTGTCTTTTTGCTAACATTCTTGGAGAGAAAAATCTTCATTATTTTTTTATTGCAAAAATTCAGAGACAATAGATATGGATATGTTTAAGTCCCTCTCAAGTAAGTCTAAAAAATTTATAGGTAATTTTTTTTTTCTGATAATAATAGATGAAATATTGCCTCCTTGAACTAAGGTTATTTTTTGTTATCTCCAATTATTCCTCTATTATATCAAATTCTACTTTGTTTAAAAATATGTAGGACGAAGCTTTATATCCTACTTATCATATTTTTAATAAATTTTTTTATAAAGATTGTGATAAAACTTTTTATAAGTTATGAAATAAAAGAAAATCAGATTTAAAATATATTAAAATGTTATGGTTATGTCTCTTAATAAAAGAAATAGGAATTAAAATAGTTAAGTATTAGTTACCATTTATAACATTACTTATAGATTCATTATTGATATTAACTGCAAATATTACATGTAAGTAAATTGCTAAAGTAAGAATTGTTCATATATTAATTATAAATTCAATATTTTTCATTAATAGTTAAATGATATATTAATAGTAGATAAAAATTGTGTAGTTTTAAGTTAAAGGACTAAATCTAAAATAGGGACAAAACTGAACTCGTGTTTTTTTTTTACTGAACTGTAAATGAAGCAAATACATACACATAACATCTTAAATATAAAATAAATCACCTTTTTTTATTTTGTAATTAAAAGGGTTATAGTAAGATTTAAAATTATTTATAAAAATGGCAACATTAACATGGTTATTGTAAGATTGGGAGTAATCATTGATAAGCTAAGTGCAGACTACCTATTCCTAATTAATATTGTTAAAGCATTGTAGTGTTCAAAAATTGCTGCTAACTTTTGGACTCTACCTTTTGAGATCATGTACTCAGCTACAATGAGCAATAAAGCAATTTACTATACATAGTAACATTTCTAATGTCTTGATTTTATAATTTTTCCTCTTTTATAAGATTTAAAAGCTGGAAGCATTGATAAGTGTATAAATAAATAAATACTAATTTTACAAATAAATATTCAAGGCACTCATGAAATCTGTGAATGTGCTTTAATTAATCAAATTAAGAAATCATGCTGAAGAGAGGAAGCAAGGTCAAGTCAAAAGTAGCATGGTCTCATAGTCCCTACCACTTCAATATGTTTTATCAATATTTATCAAAGTGTTGATGGCACAATCTTTATTATATATATATTTTTAATAAATATCTTATAATTAATTAAAGTTTATTAAAAACATTGAATATATTAAAAAAAATCCACTATAGAAGAAGTAAAAGTATCCATTAAAAAAATGTTCAATAAGACATCATGAGTTAAAAATGTTTAAAATTTGAATGAAGCCAAAAAAATATGAAGAGCATAAATGAAGATGGCAGTGGAGAGTCATATATAGGCATAATGTTGGCTCCAGGGACTGGGGAACAACCCCCACTTCTATGCCCACTAACTTACTAACTTAATTATTCATAAATAAACTAAGAATAAATCATTTGTGCTGTCAAAAAGTATAAACAGTTTGTGTACTGATTAAAATAAAAATTATAAATAATTATGTAGGATAAACTTTTGTAATTTAATAATAATTATTTTAAAATTATATTAAAAACCATTTATCTTTATTCAGCATTACAATATTTTTCATAAAATTAATTATATTCCCGTTAATCTCAATTAAGATTTCTAACAATTCTTATATTTGCTTGTAACTTGAACCATGGTTGAATAAAAAAAAAAAAAACTTTTTGAAAGCTTTTCTAGATATACATCTAATTGTAAAATAATTCTTGAAAACACTTTCAACTTGCATTCAGCTAATTTGTTTAAAGGGTAGAGATTAACTTTTTATTTGATAGACGAGAAGGAAAGTGCATTAGGTTAGTTGGTGTGTGATGCCATAGCTAATGGCTCGGTTGCATTGCTTTAGTGCACGAGCTATGTTTATTAATTTAACTATTTATCAATAATTCTTTTTCATGTCTTTAACTTTATTTTCATAATAGTGTGATGTGACTTATTTATAAGCTAACCCTTGTTGGTGTGTCTGGTGCCATGTTTGTCGTCATTATCAGTGGTAATAAAACAAATAAAAGTGGAATTGATGCATATTGCAAGGAGATGCATGAATGACATTAAAGGAGATGTGTAAATATGCAATTTATTTATCATTGAATAGGTTTGGTTTTCTGAGATTTTTTTTTTCTTTTTCTGTTGGGCGATCTTTCACTCTGAGAAATTTCAACAAAAATCAATATAAAATGAAGAGAAAAAACTATCAAAAACTAAACTAAAGTCAGAGACTCTTCTAAAATATTTAAGGTTAAATGCGATTTCTGTCATCATATTGTGTTCAATATGTAATTTTTTTTCGGATATCAACATGCCATTTTGAAATATAGACATTTGATCTTCTATTTTAGAAATTTCATAGTGGTAAGTCCTATTAGTATAAATTATTACTACAGTAATTGAACTTCATATTATTTGACAACAAAAGTAACTTTTTTTATTGGTCAGATTGTATAAGTTGATAAGAAAGATTTCAAAATTATTGAACAAATGAGGAAAATCAGTTAAAAAGAAGATTAAGTCAGTTAACAATATCATTGCATTCCAACAATGTTGGGCTATTTAAGCAGAGTCGTGTTGCATATAAAAGAAGAGAAAATAAAGTGTTTTAAACGAGAAGAAAATAAAGTTGTTCAAATTCATATATTTATTAAATTTTAGATATCGAAAGCACTGAAAATAATTTAGAGGTAAAAATTCTAATACAAGTGAGTTTGATGACACCAAAAAGTCATTAAATTAATTTCTTTTGTTATACATGATAGTTTGTTTAAAACATAAGTTAATTTTGAAAAAACAAATTTATGCTTAAACATTGGGCTACACTGTTTCCTAGCCCAAAAAGGTGCTCTTACTTGGTCGGCACTTACTTCCTAAACCATATCAATTTTAACCTGCACTCCATCAATTTTTAAAATACTAAAAGTGTTTTTGATATTTCTTTTTTAACTTTTCATAAAAGCATTCCAAAAAACATTCTCGAGTAAGCTAATTAAAATTAATATTATAAATAAGATCGTGAAGAACTCACAAAATTGTAAAACATAATATGAATAATAGATTTTACTTTTTAATATATATATATATATATATATATATATATATATATATATATATATATATATATATTTTTAATATATTATATATATATATTAGACATATTATAAATAAATAAAAAACAATGCAGGTTAAGAATGATTTTCTTTAATTAAAATTGAAACTCATTCAATTCAATTAAGAACAATGCATTAGAAAATACTTTTAGTTCTTAATTAGGTTTAAAATTTGTTTTGAATTTTAATTCTATTAGATGGTGATTTATTTTAATTGAGATTGAAACTCATATTCAATAAATAAAGTGAAAGGTACATTAGAGAAGACTATGAATTGTTAATTGAATTTGGAATTTGTTTTCAATTTAAATTGCATTAAGTTTGATTCATTGGTATTACAATTGTCAATACATATAACATGATAAAATTTTAATTTCATTAATTCTAATTAAAATTAAGTTTTAATTGAATTCATTCACCCAAGAAGGTGATCACATGTTTTTTTTTACAATTTTAGTGATTTTTATGATTTTACTAATTTAGAATGTTACATAAAATTTGAATCGATATAACATATTCCATTTTACAATCTTACAATTTTATGAATAAAATCTAGATTTTAATTATTCTTAAGATTATTTTGTATCAAGTTTTCTCGAACTTTGAAAAATCTATTCCAAAAAATTATTTTAGAATATTTCAAAAAGTTTATTATAGAATAGCTTTTTAAAATAAACTTTAAACCTTAAATCCTAAATATGTTTCAAAATAACTTTTTGAAATACTAAATCTGAAAATCATTGTAATGTAGAGGACATTTTAGTTATTTCATGCAGCTGAGGGGGTGCAGGTTAAAATTTGATATAATACAGGAAGTAATTGCCTATAATAACTCTAACAAAGCTCTTCTGGTATTGAAAAGAAACATAATGTTTGGGAATCGTGATTATGGATTACTACTAGCACCTCCCTTTTGCTATCTGACATGTATTTTTTCATCCTTCGTTGTGTAATTGAGATTTTATAAGGAATGAAAATAAAGTGTAATTATTTTGTTGAATCCCTATAACCTGTTTTTTTAAATTATATCAATAAAACTATCAATTTAGTATCCATTATTCAATGGGTATCAATATACCCTTATACTCGTTTATTATTTTCTTTTAATTAAACAAAAGTATTATTTTATATTTTAATTTCACGGCGTAATATATAAAAAACTAAATTATTTATTTGGTTCCTAATTTTATATAATTTATTCAATTTAATCTCTACATTATTATAAGTTTTAATCAATTTTTTATTTATTTTTAAATTAACGTTAATTTGGACATTTTCATCAATTGACACTAACACGTTAGATTCATCAAGTAATCTAAAGTAAGGAAGCAAATGAATAGTAATATAAAAAGTCAAAGACTTTTAGAGCTTTTAATGTAACACTCTACACTAACACGTTAGATTCATCAAGTAATCTAAAGTAAGGAAGCAAATGAATAGTAATTTAAAAAGTCAAAGACTTTTAGAGCTTTTAATGTAACACTCTTAATTTTAATTTTATAGTAAATATTTTTCCTTTTATTATTATTATCTCTATAGGTGTAAATTTTTTTGATAAAATATCAAAATTTGATCATAAAATTAGGCTCAAAATCTCATAATTTTGAAATTTAAATAATTATAAAATGCTTTAAATTTTTTTGAACTTTAATAGAAAGAATTATAAAATTTATTAGTTTATTTTAACTTTAAATAGATAAAATTATAAAATAATAATTTATTCCAAATTTAGAAATATATATTTTAATCTTAAAAATATTTTAGAAATATATACTAAGACAGTAAGTATTTGAGAGCTCACTTTTCATAAAATAAAGACGTGTGAGGAAAAAGAAATTTATAATATAAAATAATCACCATATTAAAAAACTAAAAATGTCAAATCATTATTAAACTTTTAATTCCTCTTTTTTTACTTTCTCATTGACTCTTTATGACTTTTTTTCTCTCTTTATTCTTATTAGCCTATGTCTATTTTTTTATAATAATTATTGACACTTTTGTGTTTATGGATTGTTCATTTACGAGTTTGAATGTTATTTTACTTCATCTTATTTTGAAAAATGTCCAAGAATACGGGGAAATTTATAGAAAAAAAAACTTTATAAAAATTTTAGAATGCAAATTCCTAAATCTTTCAATTCAGATTTTGGTTGAGTATACGTTAACAACAATTTCATAACTTATATCTTACTTCACTACATGATCTAAGATGTATTTTCTTAAAAAAAACCTTAAAAATATTTAATTTAAGATTTGAAATTACCCAATAATGTTTTAAAATGAAAGAGTTATGAATCTCAAAAGTTGATACTCCTTTTTCTAAAATTATCAAATAGAAAATTTGTAACTTAAATGAATTAAATGTATCATTTAGTAAAATGTTTCAAAATCTACTTGGAGATTCTGATCTACATTCAATTAGTTTTTCAACCATATATAGTTTACGGATTTTGGATATTATTTACTATTTTAACAAATTTTGTAATGTAAAAAATTATAAATGAAGTCACCTTTTGTTCTGTGTACATACCTATTTTTCATGTTTTAATCATATAAATGACTTAAACCAATTTTATTGGAAATTAGATTTAAAAATCTTCAATTTTGGTTTTGAAATTTATCAAAAAAGATGTTGAAATAAATAAGGTATGATTATTAGAAATTGACACTTCATTTCTAAAAAATGTAAATGAGAAAATCTAGATTTTTTTTACTTTTTCCATTTTAGTAAATGATTTTTCAAAACTTAATTGCATAAAACTATACCTGTTAAGTTTTCCAACTATATGTAATTTATAATTTTTGAATGTTATTTGGTATTTTAAATAAAATAAGTTAGAGTTAAGATCTGAAACGTGTAAATGAAGAAAATACTTTTATTTGACGTGAATTGTTTTATAAGTTAAAATCTCACTTGAATAATAAGTTGTCACTTAGATGATAAAACTCATCACTCATTACAAAAAAATCCTAAACTTACCGATAAAAAATGACGGATAAATTTATATCTGTCGATAAATGGTTATTATCGACAAAATTTGACAATAATTTAGTAAATTAATGATAAATTGAAAATAATAATAATAATAATAATAATAATAATAAAAATATTTATAATATTAATAATTTACTCCACCTACAAAATAGTTTACTAAATTAAAATTCAGTTTAACAAAAATTAATTGCAAAGGATTACATATAACTTCAGTATTCATAAAGAAATTCTCGGATAGGTATAGATACGTTTACAAAACCAATAAAAATTACAAACGAAAAAAAGTATGCATGATTATTAGATTATTTTATAAATATTTTATACGTTAAATATTTATAGAAAAAAAAATCAATTTCTCCGACAAATAAATTTTTTTCCCGAATATATAGTATTGTCTTGTCATGGATAGTCAATTTGCATGTCATGCAAATTAAGAAGTGGTTTTGCAATTTGCAGCGCTCTATATTTTACGTCAACAGAAAATCACGTGATCACAGCGATTCTTGGAGTTGAAGTGATTTTATGACCATCGAAGTTGTTGAAGGTGGCGATCATTAGGGCATGCAGGAAAAATGTACTTTAAACAATATAAAATGAGAGTGTAGGTAATGGTGTCAGCTTTAACAGTTAAGTTATAAAACTCCAAGTTGGAAGATGGTTGGATTCAAATGTTTGGCTTTATGGAAATAACGATGAAACGGGAATTTAAGGGAGACAACTTGGTTATGCTGATTAGTAGGTGTTACTTTAAATATAGACGTTGAACATGTGTATTCATTTCTTCATATCAAGTTGCATTTTTGTTGTTCTAGGGCACTTTTTACTTTTACATAAAACTATGGCCCTGCATAAAGTATTAACTTTATTAATTAATATGGAGCATCTTTTCAAACTTCGAATAAAAAGATTGACAAAGTGTATGTTATTATATTGAATGCAGAAGATTACATAATGATCTGGCTGTGATACAGAATTGGGAATCACTGATAATTTTTTTCTTTTTTCCGGCAAGGTGTTCTAGGTGATTTATGGATTGTTTAAATTCATATAGAGCTCAAATCTGTCTTCATTAGAGTTTGTAGATATCCCTTTTAGTAACTCTGAATGGGAGTGCTGTATGATCTTATATATACTATGGCAAGCTTGTATTATCATTGAATTGAAGCTATAAAATCCTAATTACATATTTTTCAAACTTCAAATATTACGGATGAACTATTTCATGCATGTACATGAGGCGTTTAAATTTCATGTACTGAATATCTATAATTATAATAAATAAAGGAGCACAAATGGAAAATTTTGACACGTGTCACAACTAGAAAAATTTTCAAACAAAAATCAAAATAAAATGATATACAAAATTTATAAAGTAATACTGTGTGGTAGTGTTTCAACACTAAATTGTAGCTTTCTCTACATCCGTCACGTACTAAACTTTTTTTCGTGTATTTTAAATTTTTCTCTCCTTTTCCTTCTCATGTCTCAAATCTTAATTTCAATCTCTTTCTTTGAAAGCTGCCTCTCAATCTCGCTTCTCTCACTATTGTTGCCTCTCAGTCATGCCTCTCTCACTCTCGCCTTTCTCCTTTCTTTGTTAATCTCTTTGTTTCATTGTCTATAAACCCTATTTTATTGTTTCTTTCACTGCCTCACGTGTCTCTATAATACCTCTTTCTTTTGTCTAGTTTGTTTGGGTTTCAAAGTTTTCCGAAACGTTGTTACACTGCATAGTCATTATAAAGAGGTAAAATCTCGGGCTCGAAACTTTAATCATTCATAAATATTTTGTTAGCTAGAAACAATGACCAAAAAAGTTAACAAATGGTGTTACACTGCAAAGTTGTTTAACTTCAACACTCCCAAAAAACAGGGAAGATATGAGGTTCACAATATTTTTGTGAATTTTGCAAAAATAAATTAACTTAATCATATTAACACATCCTATTGTTATTTTACAGTGTTAAAAGTTTCTTCTTGAATGATTAGGATTGTTCTGTACCTAAATCATTGACCAAAATAAACTATAAATGTTGTTGTAACACTGCGTGGGGTTATTCGAAATTTACACCATTCGAGCAGATAAAATCGGAAAGATATCTTAAAAATGAAAACTAAGCTAAACCCACACAAGACATTGAGTTTGTGGTATTCTTTCTCATATATGTTGTTCAACTTTCTCATTCTTACTCAATGTGAGACTTAGACTTACACTACTTAAAAGACTTAAAATGCATTTATATAAAATAATTATTTCTAAAATTTTTAATATTTTGGATTTAGAGTTCCCATTTCAAACTTTAAAAAAGTATTTTTTTTCACGCTTTGTGATAATAGATTGTTTATGATTTTCACAATTTTAGACCATTTTGAGTAAACGGTGTATTTATGTGTGATCAAAATGGAGAATTAATTAAATTTTGAATTTGTTTTTATTGTTTATTATTTATGTTTTCTCCATAAACAATCAATGCCTCATTCACGTTGTCTCAATCATTAGATTAAAGAAGTCTTTATGTCATATATTACAATAATTATTATTATTATTATTATTATTATTATTATGAAAATATAATAATAATAATAATTTTTATTATTATTATTACAATTATAATAATAATAATTATTATTATTAAGAGATTAATTCGTGACTAACTTGACAAACAATTTATTAACAAACATAATTTGCTGGTAAATTGACGTATGAATTAAATTATTGATGGATTAAATTTGTTGATAAATTTAATAATGAAAAAAAATTTAAAACATTGTTTTCAAATTTCTAGAATGAGATTTCTAAAACAGGCTTTCCATAATAAAATTTTCAGAATGCATCAAATACATTATGAAATAAGCTTTTCAGAACAAGATTTTCAAAACAAGCTTTCTATAACATATATAATATTTTTCAGAATGTATTTTTCAAAATAAATTTTCGAGAATAACCTTTCCAAAAGCACATGAAATATGGTCTACAAAGAGTTTTTGGGGAATGAGCTTTTTTTGGTAACATGTTGGCAACGGTGATGTGATTCAGCGAGGGAGATGTCCACAGAGAGTGAATACAACAGAGTGGCGGAACAAAGCGGGAAAGGAGAGAGAAAAATGTAAAACCCATGAGGGTAACTCGGTTATCTAATCTAATTGAGGGGATGCGGTTAAAAAGAAAATGGGTGCAAGAAGCAAAATCCTACAGACCAAAGCATAAGACATTAAGCCATGAATGCCGCTTCAGAAATTATTAGGCAGTACAGGACCACCTATTTTATGATTTCAATTAATATCTAAATAATATGTATTTAAATTTTTTAAATTAATAAAAAATAATTAATAATATTTTTGTGTCACGTATAAAAATTAAATGAGACCATGAACAAGTGATATTACAGAATCACCTAATAATTTCTGCTACCACTCGGATTGTTTGCCTATGTTTTTGGAAACTCTGTTTGATGTTATTGTTTCCGTCATATGCAAAAACATATTTCACATTCTGTTTAATGAGAGAACTTGGTCTAATTTATAGCTTTTTTATATATTTTTAGTTGACATGTGCTAACAAAACAGAGAAAATATGCTTTTTAAAAAAAATATTAACCAATTGTTGACATATTGTATTTGAGATTGAACAAATTTTGCATTGGAAAGTTAGGAAATATTGGACAAAGTCAAATTGATATGATGCCTAAGCAGATGCATTAAAGTAAATAAGTTGCTTGATTGAAACTACGCCTTTATTCATGAGGTAACGGTCCGATTCAACAAAGATTTTTACATTTTGAGCTATTAAAATTGTCATAGATGATGAAGCTCCTTTACAAGTGACAATTAAACGCTGTCAATTTTTCAAGTTTGCGTTTCTAAGTCAAGGAAGAAAAAAAATCTCAAAAGAATATTAAAAAGAACTCGATATTACAAATCATGTATCAAATTTCACAAAATAAAATCAATGGGCCAAGATCATAAGCTGTAAATGATGGGTGGAAACATCTTTCATGTTAGGCAAATGGTTAGTTTTGAACATTGTTGATATTTAAAAGTTGTTTCGAAAAGCAAATAATAAAATAACTATTCTTTTACATGGTGCCTAGAAACAGGAAGCAGTTGCCGTTGATGGAGGTGATCTGTGGAATCTTTTCACCATATGTCTCCTATGATTACAAGTTGTTGTAAGATTGATGGCATTGTGTGGGCCATTGATTAGTGAAAGTTGTAATTTAATTTCCTATTCATTAATAAGCTGAAATTTATGGTTTCCCTGCCAGCGCACACTTCTTATCTTCTATCCATTTGTCATGAAGACCATAACCATGATTTTAAAGAGTAACCACCATTCTTAACAACGAATACAAGACCACAAAATTTAATGTGCCAATGTGTTTTCAAGGGTTTGTTTTCTTCTGTCGACTGAAAAGTTTTATGTGAAGGTACCTCATTTCAAGTCCCGGTTTGCATTACTAGTTTTACTATTACTAAAACCTATAATGGTGGTTACCACATGCATCGTAATAACAAAAAAGAAAAAATAAACATAAACTTTAAAAATGAAATAATTCAATTCTTATATAGGAAAGTTCTCCTGGTTGGCATGCATCATCTTTTGTGCATATTTGGAGTGTTATATATAACAACTTCAGTGTCAGAAGTCTGTAAAGAAGGATATTGAGAAGTTCCTCGTTGTCCATTTCAATTATTAGGATGTTCTTTACATATTTGTTGAATAAAATTATATAAAACCAATTGATTTTCAGATACAATCTAAAATATGTTAAATTATCTGATATTAAGAATTGAAAATCTCGTTAAAATAGATCTAAATGATTTAGATACCATTTAAAAATGTAAACTTTAAATCTAACTTTGATCCATTTATAAACTATAAAATAATCTTAGATATGAGATCTCCTTAATGTGAATTGATTTTAAACTGAAATCTATTGACAGACTCACCTAGTTCCACAGATATCTATAAAAAGAAAATGTTGGATATGTTGAATAAAACTAATGCTCATCATTGCTCATAAATTAGCTGGACGTGTACAGAGTAATTCAAAAATGCTCAAAACTAAGATTACAAAAGAACATACATCTCACAAATGGAGTGAAAAAAATCAGAATGTGGAGACAGTTTTCGTACTGCAACCGGCAACAAAACTTTAAACTGCTTCCGGAGACAATATCAGTGTCGATATTTACACCTTTCCAGGAGTTAGAGGAGGTTAAGACGAATAATCATTTTGGAGGAAACGCTCATAAGCAGTTCCATGTAGTGTCTTGTTCACATCATCCCAATTTTTAATGTGCTCTGACAATGGTCCTCTGTGTATCTTAACCTGACGGCTTGTTAATTCCATCTGTGGCAATCCTAAAAAATCTTGCACGTCTTTCAGCTTCTGAATAAATGTGAAACAAATATATTTTGTTAACTTCAAATGTATATATAAATTCATTTCAAGAAACAAAAGTTTGTTGTATCAACCATGTCACAGAACCATGTTAGAGGTTTAGTGAAATTCATTTTCAAGAAAGTTTGCCACATCACTCACTTGCAGCTTCATTATTTCACATATACTTTGTTTCACACAAAACAACTCTTCATTCTTTTAGTACAAAATGAAGGAGTTTATATTGAGGAACTTACAGTACGATTTGTAATTAGATCTTCATAGTACAGGATCATATGCCTAGTGATGTTGAAGTATTCTAAAGCCTTTGCAGTTCTCATCTCCATATCCTTCAAATCAGCCAGCAATGATGTAGAATTAACGATAGGCTTGTACTTTGAAAGAGTATCCGCCTAAAAGAAGACAAATCAGTTTCATTTTATGTTAAAGATATCAAGGGAAAGGCAATATATATATATATATATATATATATATATATATATATATATATAGAGAGAGAGAGAGAGAGAGAGAGAGAGAGACCTCTTCTGTGGAATGTACATGAGACTTATGAGCTCCATTCAGAAGTTTAGCATATCGGTCATAGGAGTTGGCAAGCATTGATACCATTCTGCGCAATAAGTTTCTTCGAAAAAGAAATATGACAGAAACACCTCTACGGTTGAAGTAATCTGCTATTTCCTTAGGGTGCTCCATTAATCCCTGCACCAAAATCAGAAGTCTTGATGCTATTACTAAATACTAATCTATAAAACAGAAATGTAGGTGAAATAAGCATGCATAACTATACATTTTATTCCATAGTGTCACTGAAATTAGATTTTGCTCCTGCCAGTTTTATTAGCTACAATGTTATTCCAGTAGTTTCCATATAGACACAATTTAGTCTCCTATCAGATTCATATTCATCCATATGTGGTCAGACATGTATAAAAATACTTGCGTTGTAAATTTTAAATGTTGGATTATTATGTAATACACACCATCAGATTTAATGATATCACACTCAATACCCCTTCTTCTATTGACATTTAGATTTCGGCGCTACCAGTCTTACTATCCATAATGTTATTCCAGTAGTTTCCAAAGAAACGTAATTTAGCCTCCTATCAGGTTCATGCTAATCCATTTCATCTCTTTCTGGTAATATGTCGTCACTATTTCTTTCTATGATATAAACTAAAATACTTGCTCAATAAATCTGACATATTAGATTACAGGGCAAAATCTATTCACACACCCTGTCATTCAATGATTTTACAATCAATACACTTTTTTTTGGACATTGCACCGACCGACCTCAATTCATATAAATCATAAGAAATCACGGGTGATCTGTATCAAACACAAGGGTACGTAACACTACACAGTTTTACGTTATTACAGAGGATAAAAATGACAAGGACATCAAGCGTAATATCACTAAAACCTCATGGGGTATAAGCATAATTGCAACAAGGTAGCCCTACTCTATTCAATGATCGTAACTGGTAGACAGAAATTGATAAGTATGTTCCAGAGTCTCAGAAAAAGTACTTGTCCTCAAAGTCAAGCACACGTTTCAAGTTTCACTTAGACCCTTCACATCAAATACAGGAAGCGGTGGGGGGGCATCAAAATGACATTGAAACCTAAGCCATTAATACTATACGAGTATGCCTACAAAACAAATAACGTTTCCTCTTTCTTGAAACACTTATGTTTAATTATGTTTCTGACGCATAAACCAGATCACTACACTCTGGACAAGACTCAACAACAGTGAGCACTTTTACCTGATTAAGCATCCACTTCAATCCAATTGCAGCTGAACACTCGTTCTTGGAAGCACTACTGAACCAATCCAGGTTGTAAACTTTATCCAAAGTCTGCACAATGGTAGAAACATTTACTCTTCTTTCTCTAACAGAAAAAACCTCCCCATTGGAGCTCACATTTATATGGCTATTCAAAAGGGTCTCAAACCACCCACTGCCTGATCTCTGATTTGACAAAATAGCAAAGAACCGCACAGGATTCCCAGCACACTCACTCCTACCAAAGCCAAAAGCCAATTAACAAGACCCTAACCACAGTCAAAATGACCATAAAACACGGAAGCTTCTTCACATTACCTGTTGAAAGACACAGGATTGGGGTAATGCAACAAAGGAACATCTGTTAGGCCCAATCTATTCCGCAAAGGCTTCTCACTTTGCAACTCCATAAGCATAGTCCTAGCATGAGTGCTTATCTGCTTTAGACACACTGAACAGATAAAAACACCACACACCATTGAAAAGATCAACACCGACATCCTTAACAGCATAGGCGATTTCTTCGGAGGCTTTGTAACCAGAATAATTTCCTACAACCGAAGTAAGAAAAAAAACATTACAACCATGTCAAAGGAAAGAAAAAGGATAGAGGGTAAAATAAAAATCGATTCTTCAAAGAAAAACATTAGCACTTGTTCCAGTCACACAAGCCCATAAAAAAAAAGTTACATTTAAGACTAATGGGTCAGAGCGAAACATGCAGAGGGAGCTCAAAGCATTAATTTTTTTTCCTTCCCCGGTTTGGTCAGAGTGAAAGCAACAACTTTCAAAAATAAGCGTGAAGAGGGAAAGATAAGGTAAGAGTCAGTTCTAGCGTGTTTGAAAAGTTTTGGAAACGGAACAAAAACATAAAAGAGGTATGATGGTAACTTTGAAGGGTTGCCAAAAAAGAAGAAGCACATTGTTGCTCACAGCAGAAAGGACAAATGGTTTTAGTATAAGTGAGGACCGCACAGTAGTACCTTGTTGAAGAAACACATGTCTTCTAGTAACATTGCTGTTGAAGAAACAAGAGAGACAGAGAGAGAGAGAGAGAGAGAGAAGAAGAAGAAGAAGAGAGACAGAGAGAGAGAGGGAGAGAGAGAACAATAAATGGAACCGAATGTTTGAATTAGCAAAGGAGTTGAGTTGAGGAACCTGAAAACCTATACACTTCTGGTCCAACTAAAATATTTTTATACAAGAGTATTCTTAATTGTCTCTCTAGGGTGAGATTGAGGTAATTATGATTTTTAATCAATTTTAGTTAATGATAAATAATATGTTGAAAGAAAGACATTATATTATTTGGACGGCTTTTTTAGAAAATATTTAGTATTATGATAAATTTTGAAATAATGATTTCTTTTTTTTAGAAAATTTAAAATATTTTATTATGAAGTGTATTGTCCGGTGAAATTTTTAAGAAAAATGGAAATTGTAATAATTTATAAATGTACTGAGATTGTTTAAATTTATAAAAATCCAATTTTACCAAAAAAAAATAAAATATTTTTAAATTATTCATCATTATTTTTCTTTCTTTTTTATTTATCTCTATCTCTTTTTTACTTTTATCATTTTCTCGTCTTTTTTTCTTTCTTTCGTCAAATCTATCAATATTGACGTAAATTAAGAATTATCAATTTTTATACTTTTGGTACTAAATGTTAAAATGACTTTGGAATTGCTTAAATGTTCAAAAGATTAATTGATGAGTATTTCCAATACTGTGTATATTGAAATTTCTAAATTTTAAATGTATATTTAAAAAATTACTTAAAAATCAAATTGACTCGTCAAAAGTAAAAATTTAACATTAAAAAGTGATTTAATTTATTAAAAAATAAAAATGATAAAAATTAATATATTAAAGTAATTTAAATTTCACACTTTGTGAAATTTTATTAATATTCTTTATCAAAATACAAGTTAACCAAAACTTTAGTTCTCACTAAAAGAAAGTATTCATTTAAATTTTGACAGTACCTTGAACGATATATGGGGGTATTTTTAATTATGACATTATACCAAACGTGATTTTTGTTTTAATATGTTTTTCTATATTTAAAACAAACCCCGCTATTTTCTTAAAAATATATATTGGTCTTTTGTAATTTCAAATAATTCAAATATTGAGAATAAGTTGAATTATTAATTCAGTTATAAGGTGTTACTTAAGAAAACATCAATTCTAGATTGAATTATTACTGTAACTTTGTAATTATTAAGGGCATATTTATATTTCAAACTTCTATTAAATTCAACTTATTAATCCACAAATTTTAACTTCAATTGACATTTAGGTTGTTTCACTGAAAAAACAAATATGTCATGAAGATTAATTCTTTGGATTACAAAACTTATTAAAGTGGATTAATTTTTTTGGCCATATTTTTATCACACGTGTTATATTATATATCATAAATGCTTTATTTTCGTGATATACTCAAAGGTCAATGAATCTCGAAGGTTGTCATATTCAAAATGACTTGGTCTACAGTGTGATTTCAATAGCTCTGGATAAAGTAAAGTCGCATTCTCTCTTTTCAAACCATGACCTTAAATCATTAAAATAATTTGAAAACTTTAATAGAAAATGAGGTAAGTGGCTAAATACCAAAAATATGTGAAATAAGCAGACATGACTCATTCATTAAATGTAGTTAATTTTGTAGTTTTTAATTAAAAAACGTTAAACATGTAATTAAAGTTTTATCTTTTTGCTATGAAAATCATATTTCAAAATATGCCAGTTTACTTATGGATTAGAACACAAATTTACTTTTATTTATAAAAACAGTATTTTTTTTTTAAAATTTTAACACAAAACTTGTGCTTATAAACGCGTTTGCAGCTTATTTATTTTCGTAATTTTTTAAAAAAAGGAACTGGATGATGCAAAGACGACTTTTATTTGGTTATGAATATTATTGATAACTTGACCTTGACCTAAAAAATTTTAAAAGATAGGGTACTTTAAAACGATGTTTCCATTTTTGGCTTTTAATTTTTTTATAGTAATATTTTCTACAAGTGTCTCTCTCTGTCTTTTAGTTTCTGAATACTCATTACTATAAAATAAGAATGATTTTAGTAATACTGATATAATTACTACAAACATATGTTTTAGTAGTTTAAGCATCTTATTTGATAATTTTGTTTTTTTAACTAGTTGATATTATTTTTTATTCTTTTATACACATGTTTTGCAGTGGCAAATAAATATTTTTTATGGAAAAAAAAATTGAATAAATTAGTCGGTGGTAGAAATTCGTCGCAAATTCATTGATTTGAATTGGTTGGAGACATGGAGATGGTGGCCAGGTAGGCAGAATGGGAGCGATAAAGGTGAGCACCGACGACTTCAAAATTACCACGCTGCAAATTTGTACAGCTTTTATTTGATAAACCTAACTACAATCAATGGTTTGTGCCAAATATATATATATATATATATATATAAATCAAGTGAGTTTGATCAAATTAAAAGTTTCATAAATATGTTTTCTTTATTTAAATCTTTGCAAGAAGGTTATGGTGATCTCTTTTTAACTTATGAAAAGTATGAATAAAACTCAAGTGTTTAGAATTTCTTTATTTTTTATCCAGATTGTTAAATTCATTATAGCATAATAATTATAGTTTGTTGTCCATCTTTAAATATTTAATCATTTTGGACATTCAATGCTTAAATTTTTTAAAAGTTTTTATTATAATTTATAAGTAAATATTAAATAATAATTAGTGATATTTAGGAAATATTGTAACTTTTCTTAAAAGATATAATGTCTAATGAACTCAGTGTCTAGATATTTCGTAATGTTTCGCATTGCTTCTTAAATATATAATGTTCATAATAATAAATATTTTTCTTCATTACCATATAATTCTTAATTGGATAGAATATTTGGACAATAGCATAACACAATAAATCCTATGCATCTTTATTAAACACGCCATGCCCATCCTTATGCTGCCAAAAAAAAGTATTCTTTTACATATTTTAGGAAAACTATACAAATCTCCACCTATTCATAATATATTCATAATCGGACATCCGATCTAACATAACACAAGTGTGTTATGTGAAGAAACAGTGAATCAATGATTTTGGTGTAACTTTATTCACTGGACAATTTGTGTCATCACCCTAACACCCTCTTATAAGATTACTCTCTTAAATAATTAATTCCTAATTAGTAGTCTATTTTTGAACATCCTTAATACAAAAATCTTATTTTTGATGGTACCTTAGCTTTCTATAACAACTTATATATTATATTCTGTTGATTAATATACTGTTATCCTTAAATTTCACAGAATATTCCCCATTCACTCTCTTTTTCACTTTTGTGTATCTTATTTTTCTGACTTAATAATCACCTTACTCAAAATATTTTCCAACGGCCTTAAACTCTCCTTCTCCCGTACAAACATTTCCCTTCTCCACTTAAATTTCTATCTCCAACATCCTTCATCCCAAAATCTCATTTGATTAACTATAGCTAACTTTTATTATGATAAAGTAAAAATTTGTTAAATTCAATACATAGTTGACATTATTGTGGTTTACCCATTGGTGAAATCAAAATTTCATATGTTTTCCATTTTCAAGTTCTGTTGTAGTGTTTTCATCAAACCAACCTTTCTAGTTTTCTTTCCCACCCATTGTCTTCAAATCCTTCAACCGTATAGAAGTTTGTCATGTATCCTTATTAACATTACTCACATCCCACTTTCCATATTTTGATTAGAGAATCTTACCCGAAAATGAATTTTGTTGTTGCAATAGACTTCATTTCCATTTACTCAATAAAACCTTATTAAACAAACACAAATCCTTTATTCCTAATCCACAACTTGCCTTAAGTTTGGAGATTTTCTCTCACTTTTCCTAGCAGATCTTCCTCCTCTCGTGACAACCTTCCATAGATAGCCACAATGTAACTTATCTAATTTTCTCACTAGTATTTTAGGATCCTTAAAGAAAGATACATAAAATAATGATCTAGCTTATAAGACAATACACAATGTCCAACCATAAGAATCTAATTTTGTATTACAACTCCATAGCATCTTCTTCACTTTGTTCAATACAAATTTCCATATTAATACGCTTTTTAGGTTAATATCTATGGATATCCCTAAGTGAATGGAAAAAAACAATAATTTATTATTTAACATATTTGTCATACTTTGTACACCTAAAAATTTTATACTAAAAACTCAAAACTGATTTTTCTTGAATTAATCTTTAAATCTGGTGTCGATTCATAATTAGTATTATTTTAATAAACATTATATTATCTAAACTATTTTTTCGAATAATATCATATCATTTTACGGTTGAAATATACTAATGTTTTGTTTCGACTTAATAGAAAGTATTAACATGAGTTATATATACTATAATTATTTGGATAAATTTTTTGGAATTACTATAATGTCACTATAGTTAATTTGATTAGTTAACTAACTAATTTTGTATATTTACGGTAGAAATATTTAGTTTATTCCAAGATAAAATATCTTATTTCAAAGAATGTAAAAAACTAAAATAAAATACAGCATGACAATAATACTTTTCAAATAATCCTATTTGTCAGTAATCATTCACTAACGCTCTATTAAAAGCTAACCGAAAATGTTAATACTTGAATAGATTGGTAGTGTACCTATCGCGCAGTATTTTTAAACAACAAAAACAACATCATTATTAAGAGCAAAACACAACACAGGTAATTTTTTTTTTTCTTTTTTATAAAAATGATTGTAAATTTTTTTTATTATCAAATAAGTCGTGTTATGAAAAGATGGATTAATACAAAATTAAAAAATATAAAACTAAAATCATATCATATTAATAAAATTTTAGTTTATTTTTTTAGGTTGAAATCGCATTAATATAATACGATTTTAAGTTAAAAAGTTATTACTCGTAAAAAAAAATTTACTATCTTTTTGTAAAACATTAAAAAGATTCACTTATTTTATGCTTTTGCCACCTTGGATCTTTGCTAACATTTCTTTCCTTTTAAATATGAATTTGACTTAATTTACGAACTTTATCTTTTTAGAAAAAAAGTTTAAGCAGCTAGAATTAGTGCCTTAAATCAATCGGCTGACTCAATGATTTAAACATGTTTTAGCTGTTATTAATAGATGAATGAATGTCTAGCTATAAACTTATGAAATTGAAAATGTTTAATATTTCTTCAACTTAAATATGGAGTTAATAATAAGATAAATTACATATTTTATTTGACAAATTAATTCCTTCTAGATCCACGCTCACTCTTTTATCATGTTGACCATAGCTAACTATTCCTGATATTAAATATCAAAAAGTCACCTCACATACTACTACAAAAGATAGCGTAATTTATCTACTTAACCATGCATAGCCCTACACATAGAAAGTCTAACATCTCTATTCTTATAAATATATTAGAGTTACATGTTCACATATTTATTATTGTAAACTTTTTGTATGTAAGGTTTAATACTAACTTGAATTTCCAATATAGCTTAAAAAAAGCAGTGTACATAAACTGAAAAGGTGTACAGAGAGTGCATAATTAGACATGAATAGAGAATTATTTATTACATTATAATATGAAAATATACATATTTTATTATATTTATCAATACATAATCTTTTATGTTCGAAGAGATAACCAAATTATAATTGGTTCATGTTCAAAGTACATTCTTAAAAATAATTAGATGTACACAAATATCTATTTTTTATGATTTAAACTTGAATTTTCATCGCTTTTCTGCCTCTCTAATAAGTTGAAAACAAACCGACTAAAAGAGGAAAAAAAAATGACAGAGGATATAAACAGCAAAGGATATTTCAAAAAAATTAAAGGCAAAAAAGAACATGGAAATGCATAAAGTAATTTCCTAATGAATATCCACTACTGGTCCAAAACACTTTCATTTTTGTTTTCTTGAAAAGATTGTTTAAATATGATCTCCCTAATATCAACTAAAAATCTGAGATCAAAAATCTGAGCCACTAAATATTATTTAGTCTAATTAATTACAATTTTATAACAAAGTGATTAAGTAGTGACGGAGTATACCATAACTCATTCATGAATTCTTTCACACTATAAATAGTTAGATTAAATTCTAGTATCTTCGTGTTGAAGATAATTTTCTTTCCAGTATTATGTCGTTCAAATATGAACACCACCTAGAAAAGGGGTGAACCACTAAAATAAGACAATTAAGGGTGCATTTAATTTAATTTTCGAAACTTTCTTTAATGAAAAAAAAATACACTCCTCAAAATGAATCACTCAGCTATATCTCCTTAAATTTTTAAAACTCTTATTTAAAATGATTTTAAATCTTCATAATTCTATACATAAAGATTTGATTGTTGAAATAACATCAAATTAGGTTAAAGAAGTTTCTAAAACAACAAAATTGGAAATCAAGAATGCCCTAAATTGCTGCCATGCATGAACTGTGCAAACAAAAGTACGAAACAATCACCTTCACGAATGGTTATTATCCGTGAATAGCGCTGCTCGTGTAAAAAGTATATGCAAGTATTATTATCTTCTTGTGAAATCCCCTTGAGTCACGCCAATGAATTTTTTATTAATTACAACTTTCTCATATTAAAACTGAGAGGTAATCATCAAGAGATTCTGTACAGATGAGAGTAGTTTCCATCAATTCCGATTTCAAACATTACAGTGACTTCCTCTTTGCAGCTATATGTACAAGGGTGGTATAAAAAAAATTCACAAATTTGAATAAAATAATATTTAAAAAATAATAATTTTACCTAGGCAAATATCTGCTGAATGACTGTCTCTGCATTTCCGTTGTATTGTGCAAGCAGATGTATGGCATCAGCCCTAGGCAAAGCTAAAAACTCCTGCACTCACCAAAACTTCGAGCATTAGAACAGACCCTGTATGCCAAATAAGTTGTATGGAAAATGATTTTCAAAGCTAAAACACTCCTACAATAAGAATCATGATGATGAGCAAAACTAAAATAACATTTATGACATGCTATTATTTAGTAACCATAAGAGAAAAAATAATTATCATAGAATTGACGTAGAAGTACCAACCAAGGAGAAAAACATTAAGATACTGGCGCAAAATAGACACTCAAGTTCACAACAAAAACGGAAGTTTCATGCAATCGTACAATGTATACTTATGTATTTTATTCTTTTAACATAACAATGAGAATAAAAGAATAATTAATATTTGATAACACAGCAATGAGAATGGGGTCTCAAAACAAACAAATTAAATGGGAATGGGACAGGATAACAGGAAAAAAGAAGAAACAAAATAATCTGTGTAACAACATTTTTATTATTTTAACAGATGCACACTTACATTACAGTGAAAACTAAACTTTTCTAATATATTTATTGAAAAAATTTCAATATAAGTTGCCAAACAAGATATAATTGGGAGATATCAAAACCCATCAAAGAAAGCTTCATAGGTCAGAGTTAGCGGCAAGAATCCATAACTTACCATTACTTTAAGTATTGCACCTTCGTCACAAACGACATCCCTTGAAGATACTTGAGTTGGACTGCTACCATCTTCTGACGTCCTGGTGCCTGAAGATACTGTAGCCTGAGAAGATCCATTTGTGCAGCTATCAGCATAGGACTTGGATAGAGAGACTGGTGCAAGGAAGGGAGTGTTGGCTTCCTTCAAGGAATCAATCCTCAGAAGACCTTCAAAACGATCTTTGCACATTTGAAGTTTAAACCACTCATTATGAGTGTATAGGGTGGCTCGCATTATTTTCATAAGTTGAGGTTCTTCAACACCAAGCCTTCGACCAACTGCAACCTATTTAGTATAAAACAGTTACATAAAGAAAGAAAAACATTCATATTGTATTACAGAAATTAGAAATAATAGAAAAAACCTTCACCATAGTATGTGAAAGTTTTCAGGTACTTACATGAAACCAAATAGAAAAAGGAAATATCATACTATAAAGAACTCGTATGATAATAAGCCCCTGCAACTAGTAATTGTAAATCCTAGGAAGTAGATATTAGCATGCTAAGCCCCCAATACTAAGTAGGTGGCCTTTTTTACACAAATGGGTTAACATTGTGAAAAAATTACACGAGTGGGTAATTTTAAATTTATCATGAAGAATGGATAAGTCAGGTTTTCAAACACAAACTTCATACAAAAAAAAAAAAAGTTATGTTTTAAAACATGAATCATTTTTTAAAATATTGTGCTTAATTATCTGTCTTACAGTTTTTTAATATTTTTTAGATAAAAGTTGTGTCTAGTTGTTACACAACTTTTGCAAAAATAAAAAATATTACAAAATATCTTTTATGTTAAGATGCTCCATATGTTATTCTGCATTCATATCTTGCCATTTGTCTCATTCCTAGACAGCGGAGCGGGCGACCCCAAAAGTGGAATGGGGGATGATCACTTTATATATATTAAATAATTAAAATATAAGTAAAGTATAAGCTGAAAATCAGAAAAGAAAACTCAAAATTCATACACTAATCATCATTAACAGGAAAAACTCATAATACTTGAACAAATACTGATAGAAGTAAATAAAAACTTATACAAGTCATAGTAAAATACTGAATAAAAACCAGAAACCAAAATCATAAGCAAATAAAAACTGATAGAAGTCATGGTCATATACTGAATAAAAAGACCATAACCAAAATCATAAGTAAATCAAAAAATAACAGTCGTCTTGAAAAACCAGAAACAAAAATCATAAGTAAAAAAGCGAAAACAAAATGAAAATAAATGAAGAGATTAAGAAAAAAAAAAAAAAAAAAAAAAAAAACCTCACGTGCACTCACTGGAAAAGTTGGGCTGCTGGAGGGAGGTGGTCGCCAGGAAAGAGGCTAGCTGTGAGGAGAGAGAAAACGTGTTCAAGATTGAACACTTGAAGATGAAGAATACATATGTTCAGTGTTCACGGTATATAGTTTGTTCATTTAATCTTTTTTTCTTCCTTAATAAAAATGAAAACTTTAGACCGTTTTTGCTGTCTTGATCCGTTTTAGTTCACTGGGTAAAGTTGTTTTTTGATGTTCAGGTATGATACATATCTAGGGGCGATTCGATGCATACTAAGAATGTTGGGTGTCGGTCTGCAGTTTCCATTAACTCGACTTCTTCCAGCAAATATGAATATATGTTTACTTCCACAAATCTCGTGTAAGAACGGCTTTATCTAAAAGTATTTAAAAAATATTGTAAAAGTCATGCTACCAATAACAATTTCATTATTTAAAAACAATATATAGTTCGTCAAATTAAACATGACTTCTTTAATTTAGAAAAGTTAAGTAGTGTGAAGTTGTTTTAAAACACAACTTATCCATTATCCCCAATAAATTTTAAAATTACCCGTTCCTACAATTTTTTAACAAAATTATCCCATGAGTAAAAAGGTGCCAAGTTAGTTTGTGTTCTAGCAAAAAGTATTAAGAAACTTTAAGCTAAAAGCATTCAAATTGTGTTACCTCCAAAACTGATGATGTAGGGACCTATTTATAGACTCAGAAACGGTCGATACCTATTCTCCCTTAGGGATAGTGAGCCTTCTGTATTAAGGCACGGTACATGCATGGGGCTTGGTCCCAATGTTACTTCGTGGGGATGACCCAGCTAAAAAAGGTGTGTTTCTCGGAATAGTTTGTTTGTGCATCCAGGAATATCGAACCTACAAAGAGGAATTTACTTGGGACATAGCTAGCTGAGTCATATTTCGACTGGTCCATCACATAGGTTACATTCCGACTCCCCCAATTAACGCATTGCATAATATCCAAGCTGTATGGAGACCTGACAGTACCTAACCACCTAGTTCTAAGGGTAGGTGAAAAAACCATCGACCAGGTCGGCATAATGGTACACGTTGGGTACATAGCTAACTTGTACTAACATGCAAATTTATATTTAGGAATTGGACCCTAACCGAATTAAACGAGACAGGACAGTACACTTTGTGGAAAGTTATAAGCTTCCAACATGTATCTCTCACTTATTAACTCACCTACTGCAACTCCGTCCCATCTTTTATTTGTAATCCTACTCCTATATCTTAGAATAAAGAATAGTACTTACCAATAATTTTATCACAACAATTCTAGACAAACACCATGATAAATAAAATCCTACTATCAACAGATTTAAAAAAAAAAATAGTATAGCAATTGAAATAATTAATCATATATGAGTGGCAAAAATGCACAACACCTGCAGAGAAGCCGCTAGAGCATGCAAGGGTAATGCATTTCCAAGAGCATCTTCATTTGGCCGTAGTAAAGCCAGAAGAGTTTCCTTCAACGGCTTCAACAAGGCAGGATCACTAGAAGCTAAAGGACCCAAATGGGTGCAAGCAACCTTTAACGCAGCACTATAATCACCAGAGCTTACCAACTTGAGGAATTCAACCTATAGTCAGAAATCCTCGTTAAAATATAGCATTCACAACACAACCACACAGCCTATGACATTATCTGAGCCTCTCCTATACATTTAATGAAGAAACAGGAATTAAGAAATAGAAGCCACTTACCTGCTTGAGTTGGAAGAGCAAAACAGAGTTCTGGGCAAAGAAGTTGGGATCAATAGCATTAACCTCCTGCACTGCTTCAGCAGCCATTCCTCTGCTAGCTAATTCCTTCATTCCCAACAGAATCTCGTATCTATCTTCCACATTACTAACATCATGTACAGAAACAGAGCCCTGCAAAACAATATTCTGTCAGTAATTGTCTCCTAGATAGATTACCATCAAAATTATCAAACATATACCTGTTTCTCCTTCGATATAGTAGAAACGACAGTACTTATGCTATGCTCTTGCTTGCTGTGCTCTTCCAAAGAAGCATTGGGCATGTAACTATTGTCATCATCTCGTCCTCTCCATCGCTTGCGCTTGCTCCTTTCTCCATGTCCAGGCAACCTGCTTCGCTGCAGAGCAGCTGCATCGTCATGTTGCTGTGAGCCACTGGTGCTGCAATCTTCATGAATGCTTGTGAGTTCAGAAGCATATCGCACATCAGAATCAATTCGTCTCATGCTTGTCACATCAGCATTATTTTCAGGGGAACCATCCATCTGAGCATTGGTAACAGATGTTTCACCATCAGAATGCTTGCTGGCATTACAATCTATCTCGAGAGAACAATCCCTTGATGAGCAATACCCAGGGTCTTGTTGGTTGAATTTCCCAGGTTCTGAAATAGGTTGCTTCCCAGAGGCTACGTTCATCATAAATTGAAAGGAAAAATATCAAACTTGTATAAGATATATCGTAACTTAGAATAGGACATGATATTGCGCAACACCCTTTACTAGATTACAAAGCATAGATGAAGTAACCAACTTTAAATTTAAACTGAATTTTTAGTGATACTAGAAATCCTACGAAAATTAATGATATGAGAAAATGCCATGAAAAATAAACTAACAGGAGCAAGTAGCATAAAAGTATTCGACACTTATGACATACAGAAAGAGCTACAATTCGACAGAGGAGATGCTTTACCAGAATCAACAATGCCTCTGTAAACACAATACTCTCTAACAAGCTGATCAAGAAGTGGAACATCCAACTTCATCCGACATAATTCATTCTGCAACAAAAAAGTACACAATAAAGCTATAAAGGTAAGATTGGTGAAAAAATTAAATATATCACCAATGCAGACAAAAGTTACTATTGAAAGAGGTTGAAATCATTTGTCATATTTTGCATTAACCAAAACTGATTTTACTTTTGACTCCTTTTATATTCAGATTCCCATAGCCATCAAGATGGCGAGATCGTTCCTATTTGGTGTGGAAGGGGAAAGAAAAAAAGAAATATTTTTACTTGGATCCAGTTAATATTTGAAAGAAAAGAAGTTTTTTTTATTTTCCAGAATCAATGTGATATTAAGTGGACAGTGGTTTTTTCAGTAATAGTGTAAGGAAATCTATTAACCTGATGAGAAAAAGACTCAGTAGAATTTAAAGAAGCTAAGCTAGAAATTTATTTTAAATTTTATTTTTCATCAAAAAAGATTGAGATTTTAAATTGTCTTTTATATGAAAAGAAAAGAAAAAGATAATTTACACTTAACCAAATTATATTTTTAAAAAATCAATTTTAAAGTAATTTAGATGTAACCGGAAATTCATTGCTAATATTTAAATTGAAGCAAAAGCAGATGAATTAGTAGGATTATACGTAACCTGAAAGGCCAGGAACAGATCACCCTTACTGAATCTCAAGCTATCAATTGCCCCTTGTCTGGTAAGCTCTACAGCGTGTGCAAGAGCCTGTATGTCAACCTGGATTGCAGAGTAAAACATATAGCTTAAGCTGAAAAGTGATGCATGTATGAATACGATGTATAAATACAATAAAAATAAATTGTCGCCACATGTGTTCATTTATACAAACATGTAAACACAGACTCACCAATTTGTCATCACAGAATGATAACATTCACCATTAACATACACATGACTTTTGATAAGACATGAACAAGTATAACAGTGCAGAAGGAATAATAGCAGAGGATTAAGACTCATTAGAGCATGTCTGAAAGGTGTGTAATCAGGATCAGCATATTGTTGTTTGCATTGCAACAACCTGCTTATGTGGCAAGCAGAAATGTGGATTGAGTGCAAAATTCAGTGATGGAAATCAAATGAGGACTCAAGAGAAAATAAACAAGTAAAAACCGACGAGGAGATTCAGAGTTCAACATTTCCTCTGTAAACCAATATACTGATGCTCATATGCAACTGATAACATATCATGATAATTTTAGTGATAATATACACCATACATACCATTTTCTTTCATTAATGTGATCCAGTTCTAACAATTTACAGAAGGACTTTCAGATAATTATCAACATGATATCTCACCTCATCAAATGGTGGAACTTCGTATAAAATGTCTTGCGGTGTTGCAGGAGGGTCCCGCTCTTCAAGGAGCAACCTTTCAGTCAGATCAGAGATGGGTGATGTAATACCTTGCCGTAGACAATATACCCTGTGTATGCTGTAAAAAGACAGGAAATACAAAAGAAAAATAAAATGAAAAATTTAGCAAAAGAATCCCAAAAAATTGCATAATCCATGGCAGCACAATTTGACCAATCACTGCAAATTGAATTAGAAAAGGCTGATAGGTAACCTTATTAAATATCTCAGAGCCATTGAAAAAATTGGGTCATAGGCATTTAAATGAGCCCTTAACATAGAGGACATATATCCGGCTAAGTCAAGCCTCCTCCGTTCTGACCACTGCATAAAATAAGCAAGCATGATCATGAGCTTAACAAATCCGCTATTCACACAGTATATAACATCAAACACAAATCTCACCAACAGATTCAAAAATAAATAGGGATCAATACAATTTCCATTACTATTATGATCAAATAAATTGGATATTTCAATCAGTCAATCTAAATAAACATTCAAAAATGAAAAACTGTCAGGAAATAACATGTTCTGTCTTCTATAATATTTTTCTCACAAAAAGAAATAAGTTTTTGAAAGAGCATGGGGACATATCCTTAGAAAACAGTTCGCAAGATGCTGCAAAATGAAGATGTCTCTCACTCACCTATAATGGTGCCCCAAAAATAAAATAGAAACCATCCTACAAGTGTTTCACCTTTCTACCATTGACAGTAAGCTAAGCACATAACATACATTACCGCAAAAGTCATATATCTACTATATCACAGATAATACACAACATAAAATCACTAAGTGTCTGTTTTCTAAGTAATCAGAAGATTCTAATACAGTATATTTACAGATTATTAACATGCTTTCATGTTTATATATTATATAATAGAAGAGTGAATGATTTACACTGGGACATGACACTTATATTACCAGCCTATGGTCCATGTGCCACACCACTACCAAATGAACATGTTGCATACTTAATAGTACAACAAATTTTACATAGAAAACCATTCCATTTCAAACATTTGTTTATTTGCAAAAGCTGCAGCAAGAGATACCAGCCCAGGGCACCATGTCCTGGGCGGAGCACACCATTATTTCGGTAGGACAGGTTTTAAAAAATACAAAGCTAGACATCTCCCAACACGAGGTTAAATTCCTATTCCGTATAACACCCTTATTTCTAGAAGATACCCTTATTTAATTTTTTTAAAAAGAAGGGCGTTGAATATGATGTAGAACAAGTTGAATTGAATCAAGTTTTCATTAAAGCTAAAGCTTGGCTTGTGAAAACAGAACATGCTACTTAAGCTTGTCAAATTCGTTTAATAGCATCAAATTAAAGCTTGATATGATTGTTCAAATACTTGAACCTATGAGTTCAACTTGTTTAGTATGTATATATCTTGATTATTTTCTTTCCTTTTATCAAATCTCTTCTTAAAGAGTTAAAGTATTTTTTAAGTTTACATTTTGATATTTAATAGACATCTTCACACTAAAAATGAAGCAAAGATAGACTTACAATCTAAAACAATAACAGAAATTATTAAATAATTATTATCTATATCTTCCGTATCCAACATTTTAATGTGACTGAAATTTTACTATCTAATTGGTTGGGAAAATTAATCTGAGATCAGTTACTATTAGCCCATTTGTCTCATAGTCATGGATCTCGCATAGTGGTGCAAAGAAGCTAACCCCAAGGACTACTATAGTGTGCTGTCAGCTGTTCTAAAATTTTATACGCACATAAGTAATTTCTATTAATTCCATCTATGGTCTCGTAGCCAATGCCGAATCTGGATAAAGGAGAGGGATTGTCTTATATTCTCAACACCCAAACACGAATCACTACATCTATTAAACAGATTCTACTATATACATATACATGGTCAATAAAATTTTAAAAGATATTCTGAAAATTCATGAAATTCATAATTAACAATAAAAAGTAATATAAAGCAAAGCATTTAAATAACAATGAAAGTAAGGAGACAAACAAGGTGACTGGAAACAGAAACGAAATGTAGCAGGATACAGAAAAGAATGTTACAATGCTGGAGAATAGTGATTGAGAATAGAAGATATTTGCTGACAGTGAGGTGTGCTTCAGAGTTCAAATAAGATTTGACACAAGGCACAAAATTGAAGTCTGAAAAGGGGGTGGAATCTCGTTTTATCCTACATTGATAAGGGGGTAAAAAGGGAGTTTTGCTACCCATGGGTATTGCGGCACCATAGCATGGTATGGTCATGATTTTCAGTTACTACTTTGGTGGTAAAAGAACCGTTTTTAAAGATACCCCCATTTGACACGGCAAAGAAAAAGAATATTTTAATAAGTTATGGAACCCACGTAATTATGAAGCTCTTTTGAAATGTATGACCGTCGTGTCCAAGTGATTTTCTCTGTTTTGATGTATAGTTTGTTGATAAGTACTTTTGAACTTGTCTTACAGATATGAAAACTAGGAACCTTATGTGTTTACTTTTCTTCTTATTTTGAAAAAATAGTTATAACGTTATGTAAAGAAGCATGTCCTTCCATTTGTAATCTGACAAGGTCAAAGTGGAGTACTTACAGAAAATTATGAAACTCTTTTAAAATGTGTGACACCCACGTCCAGGTAGTTTCTTCTGTTTTAATATGTGGTTTGCTGAGAAAGACTTTTGAACTCATGCTACAAATATGAACGTATCACACGTAAGTGAATAAAAAGTTAATGTTTTTGCCATGTAACAGTGTCAAATGGGTGATGAAACGTAAGGGTGTCAATGTATCACAATCATGAAAGAAAACACTCCAAATGGCTATTTTGTGGTGGCAAAGCACAAGGACCATGTTAGTTAGAACAATGATCCAAAGCACTAAGAATCGAGGAAAACACCTTAGCTAGCATCACTAAATCTCCTTCAACATCTCACACCATCTTTGGGTCCACGGTAACCGAAGCGCCAAAATTGTTGCATGAACCACTAGGACCAAAGCTCTTCTTCGCCTTGCTTGAGGTCATCTAATCCATTATATGGTTCCTCTACCTTCTCAGCTTTGTTTTTGTGGTTAGTAATTCTCTTTATCGTTTTATTGTTTCATCTTGCTATATGGAATGTAAATAATAAGGATCTCTCAAGTAATTAAGATTTTAACTTCGATGATCTATTTTAAAGGTCTAGTTTAGGTGTTCATGTCATGTGCTTTACTAGTAGTCACTACTACATTATTTTTGTTTGTCAATACAACCATAGTTGTTAAAATCGCAAGTAAACTAGGAAACTCGCACGATGAGTATAGTGACAGTCGCAAGCTAACGCAAATGTTGTATCATGGGAGGCAGGGATCACGGTGAAGCTCGTAGAATTGTGGAATCATGCATCACATCAATCCTTTCAATCTTGTGAAGCTAGGGTTCTATTGCCATTGTTGGCTAAAAAACGACTCAACCCAACCAAAAAATAAACCCCTATACTCGTGACCCTTTTTTCTGCAAGGGTTACCGTCGCAAAACAAAAATCAAGGAGACCCACGAGTCAATAGTGCACACACCACTTGACGTTGACATTGTCACTACGGTTGAAAATCATCATTGTTATCACCAACAATCATTGGAGCAATCACACAAAGCTTCACCGTTGTCGACATCACAACACTCACAAATCACTACCATCAACATCAACATTTCCTACACTTCTACTCACTTCTTTTGTTCTTGCTCAACTTCTCATTTTTATTTAGAATTTGAAGGAAAAAATTGGCATCAGGTGGTTCAGGTGATGCTCCTATAAGAGGAAGTGGAATTCGAGCAAGAGCAAGGACTGATCATGCATGGAGTCATTGCCTTTCAATTATTAGGAAAGCAATGAATGTGAAAAGTAATTATTGTGAGAAAGTATTAACATGTGGAATCAATCAATGGAAGCATTAGCAGGAACTTCAAAGGATGTTGGGGGCATGTATAGCAGTTCCTAAAGATGTTAAAAAATTAATGTTGGAGGTGGATTTTCTGTTGCAGCAAAATTTGACTAGAAAATCAGAATTCAAAGAATCTATTTGAATAGAGTAGTATGGGTGATTAAGAAAATGTTGGAAAAAGACTAAGGCAAGAAGAAGAGAGTAAGGACTCATCAAGTATTTTCAAGAAAAGGGATAGTCAAACTACTATCGATGTCATTTCAATAAAAGTGAGAGGGAGGATGCATGTCAAGAAATTGTTCTATTTTTCTACAACAATGTCATTCCATTTATCAGGGCAAAGAGTGAAGAGTTCAAGAGGATGTTTGAGTTGGTTGCCAAACATGGTGTTAGATTTAAGCCGCCATACCATGAAATTAGGGTGAAATATTTGAAGTATCAAGTTGAAAAGACCAATCTAATCTTGGAAGAACATAAATATTTTTGGAAGAAAAACGAGTTCACAATTATGACAAATGGATGAACCGATAGGAGGAGAAAGACAATACTTAATTTTCTAGTAAATAGTCCTAAGGTTTTCAAGTTTATTGATACTTCTAACATATGTAAGACAACGGTGGGAATCATATGGTAAGAGTGTTATTAAAAATCCGTTATGATGGTGTCGTAACGGAAAGCGGTGGCAGATTTACAGCCGGTCACCACCACATCACGATGGCGAAACGGGTTTTCCGTGGCGGCCCATGGCGGCCGCTTTCCGCGTCACGTGATGATGCGGCGGATTGGAAAAGGCGGAAAAGCAATGGAGAAGTAGCAGCACGCGCGGCGAGCGCAGAGGCCCTGCATGCGCCGAGGCCCTGCGTTCGCCGGCGGACGCGGAGGTGCGGCGAACATGGACAGAAGTGCGGCAACCATAATTTAAAATGGGTCGGATAGTTAACAAATAATTGGGCCTTACCCGGCCATTAATTTAACCCTAATTTAAAATGATTAGAATAGTTAATAGGCCCGGCTCAATTAGTTTAACCTAATAGCAATAAATTCTAACAACTATAATTTAAAATATAATGTACAATTATTTCAGTATTATATATATATATATATATATATAT
>Ga0209489_101326_pt1 | contig 50608 bp, 23 predicted proteins | sample SiratrowhiteBW_FD_187527 | JGI IMG/M metagenome (GOLD analysis project Ga0209489, IMG submission 187527) | Root nodule microbial communities of legume samples collected from California, USA - Siratro white BW (SPAdes) (version 2) | ecosystem: Host-associated > Plants > Roots > Nodule | place...
TTAAAAAAAAAAAAAAAAAACTGAATTATGCTGTTTAACAAGCATAGTTTGGTTCAATTTGTTTCATTTGTTCTACAAATTATAAATATTTTTCGTATAGACATGAATCACGAGTATTTTGAAGTTTCGTCTGAAACTATTCTACTTCTATGAAGAGATGATAAATACAGTTTAATTAAGAATAGTTTTTATGAAAGATCAAACTCTGACAATGTCAAATAATTTGGTTTGATTTGGCCTTGAGTGAACATATTATGTATTCCCGTCAAACGAAAATGTATTTCAATTGTGTATATGAACTTCGCGCAAGCTAACAACATATTTTATTATGTATTAAGTAAATATATAAAATGAAAATATAGTTTTATTGTGTATTTAAATATTTTATTATTATTATTATTATTATTATTATATTATGCTATTTAAGATCTTACTAGTTATTCAACGAAAGCAACCTTCCATTATTATATTGATAGTAAGAAAAAAGTTCTCAGAATTCAAATTTCACACCAGAATTTGTACCCGCATTACAAAAGAAAAAAAAAAAAAACAATGTTTTCTTGTGGTAAAAAACTCCAGAAGAAAATTGGAACGTGATAATACATTTAATTGATAGTATTGTGTTTGTTTGGAGTACAGTACTCTTGTAGTGGAATAAAAGGCGAGTTACTCCCTAGTTTGTATCAAATCAAGATCTGTGCAAAGAAATTGAAGTACAAATTTAACAGTGTATCAAACATTTATGTGAAAAAAAGTCATGGAAAACCAGTTGGAGGAAAGGACATTATAAATACATCCTTGTTTGCTTTTATTGTACATGTCAGAAATTTTTTAACTCAAAACATTTGTTGTTTCATTCATGTGAGTTGAATTCTTGCTTTCTTGCTTTTATGATTTCACTTTGAAGGTGGTTGTTTGTTTGGACAGTGAAGGTGTTGTGTGTAGCAGTCGTTTTGTCGGTGTTTTTGTGTTAAAAAAAGTCGTTGTCAAATTTGTTTTGGTGGTATTGTAACATTGTATTGGTATGAACATCATGTAAATTTCTTTTACTTTCATATATTCGTACACTTTCCTATCACTTTTCACTTCCTCACCTCATCTCTTTTCATTTATATATATATTTTTTAATTTTATTTTCTAATTCAAACACACTTTTATAATAAATTCCTTATTTTTTAAATAAAATTTATACTTAAAATTTCATCACACAACTTAGAAGTGATAAAATTGATCAGTCTAACAAGTCAGTCACCAGCCTAACAAATATTTTTCTAAATTTTGCATATATATTACAAATACATTTAATCATACAATATTTTCTAATTTTTAAATTGAGTAATTAATATCTTTAATTAGATAAATTAAAAAATTTATTAAATTTTTTATATATTAAATCACTCTTAATAATTATTAATTAATAACTTAAACTTAATTTATAAGTATTAATGATTTATGTTACGATATTATTATATATTTATAAGATCCAAATAATATAATATAAAAGATTAATATTTTAAATTATTTTTTACTTTAAGAAAAGAAATTAACAGACCAGCTAATTAATGACAGATTAAACAGAACATAACAAATTAGACTAACGAATTGAAAAATATGAATTTGAGCAGCCAAAATTTGCTAGAGAAGTCCAAATCCATTTTGCCACCTCTAACAAAAGCAATACATTCAGATTCTCACCATAAATCACAAATTTCTAAAAGATTGGCACGTCAAACCCCTCTTTATGGTATCATATTTCCTGTTTAAATTTAAGGTCCAATGCCCGATATATTATTATATTAACATAACATTATAATTTAAAAAACTATTCTGAATTACGTAATTGAAATTACGTAACTGCCAAATAGCTGCTAATGTCAACTTTAACCCCACCCACCACACTCAGTTTGGCTCACTAAATCCATCTTAACCATAAGAAACCATGATTTTTCACTTCGTGATTCCATAAAAAGAAAGTGATTTCATTTCCCACGTTAAAAAAAAAATCATTCAACCTCTTTTTATTTTAGTATGAATATTTCGGAATCTAGATTTTACTTTTTGAAATACTCAATACAGAATAACCAATATTTGTGCTTAAAAGAACATTCTCAAAAGAGATTATTCACTTGTTAGAAAAGATCGAAAACATATGAACGAGTTGATTAAAGAATTAGAGAAAAAATAATTTAACATAACAATTATTATTCCGTTGAAGATAAAAATAAATAATAAAGTTATAAAAAAATTAAATTATTTTAAAAACTTAATATAATAAATTTTTAATACAAAATAATATCTAAATTTATGAAAAATTTAAAAATTAAATAAATCATATTTAAATGTTTTATACGGAAGCCATGGCCTTATCCGCAAATTGGACGTAATATGAAGTTTGGGCCTTATATTGGGCCATACCTTTTTTTTCCTTATTTTGGCCCTTTTTTCCTTATTTTACTCCCCCTATATTTTTTACACAGCTATTATGTGTAAAAATCTACATATTCTTCTTATTTAAGAATCTGTTGTGCTCATACAAATTTCAAGTGTATATTCTCTTAAATTCCCATGGTTCAATTCAGCTATCAGTCATATAAACTTTTAAGTGTGGGCATGATGGTAAAAAAAAAAAAGTTCTTATAGTTACACTTATACTGACAAAATTGATAATTACGGAAAAAAAATATGATGAAATATATTCCTGTTTTAGAGATAAAATGGATAATAAAGTGAGTGTCCACACTGCTAAATTTTCTACATGCTTTTAACTCTATAACAAAATAAATTACTCTAATTTATTTTGTGTAAATATAGTTTAAAATATTTTTAGCATAAATAAATGCTACATATTTATTTAAAAATATATTTTTTTAACTAATATTCACTTATATTTGTAGTGTAGGTTGCGTTTGAATTAGTGATAAAATACATTAGAACGAATCAAAGTATAATGGACTATACTGAATTGGAATGAAATGAAATAACAAAATTCCATTAATGGAATATTTTTACACTAATATGAAACAGAATTCATTTACTGTTTAAAAAAATAAAATATAATTACTTATAACCTTTTGCTCTAACATTACTCTTATTTAAATTAAAACGACGTCTTATATATATTTTTTTAATAAAAAAAATCTAAAGTAACAGAATTATTTTTAATTAAAAATAATTCTTATTGCAATAAGTACTTAGTAGATTATATTAATTTTAGGTGTTTAATGTTAAGAATAATTTAAAAAATTATAAATTATTTAAGTCATTTAGTACTATCAATTAAATGAACTAAATTCTTGAATTCTATTGAACTGGTTAATCAGATTTCATAATAATTGCAAAAGGTTCCATTCATGCTATCAACCATTCCTTATTTTCAACCATTTACCTTCATATTTAATAAAATATAAATTCCTTTACATTTCTTGCATTATTATTAAATTTCCTACAATTTAATGTTTTGATACTTTGATTTCTGGTTCCACTTTTTCAGTGTTCTCACATTTGTATTCCTTTATAAAATGATGATGTCTTATATACTCTGCTACTAGATAAGAAAAAAAAAAGAAGAAGAGGCTAAACATAAATTAAGAAATAGCTTATATTTAATATTATTTGTAAGTCTTCTTTATAAAACAAAAAGTTCATACACTAAAGATACAACTAAAAGTCAGAGATTAATTAAAAGTTGATTATTTTAGAAAAAATAAATCCCTAAATAAAGTAAAAGTTGTTAAAATTTACTTATATTTTAATAATAAGATAATTGAGCTTTTTTAAATGAATTCAAATGTGATATCTGATAAATACGATTAAAAACAGTACCTATATTCTTGTGTAAAATAAGAAAATGATAATGGATTTAATTTATAAAAAAGTTAATTAAGATAAGAGGAACGCCACCTTAAAATTTAAAGTTGGACTTGGACAAATTGTTATATAATTCTGAATTCTGATGCAACTTTGGGAATGTAACAAAAAACTAAAATAAAGGTGGTTTTGGCTGCTGCAGAGGATATGACACAACATTTATTTGAATTGAATATTGATAGTTACTTCCAATATAAATCAACCCAAATTATTAATGCTATAGTCTTCCAAGAAAAAGCAGCTTAGCCTTTAACTGATTCAAAGTTGAAGCAACAAGAAATGAACCAACATTTTGGAGAGTGATGGAATCGCCACCAATTTATTAGCCATTTCATTTGGTCATTTTCATCGGCGTTGGGAAGATAATTATAATAATATAACAATGGCTTCTTACTCTTGTGGTGGATGTGTGATGCACGCCATTCTTCCCATCAGCTGCAAAATTCTGACGATAACTTACGTAATTTTCTAGTTTGTGAGAGGTTTCTATGGATCCAAAGAAGGAAGGAATTTTAGTTAATATGAAACTACGATAGTGTTTGATTAGAAGGGAAAATTTAAAAATCATTATTTTTCTTTGATAAACATGTCACCTTAATACTAAATTTTGAAAATTATAGAGATTGAAAATAAAAAGATAAATAAGAATAGAACAATTTTCGGTCTATTTTGTATCTCCTGTAATCTATTGATTTGGGGCTTTCTGCTCAAAGTCTGGTTTGGTTTAAGTTTCTATCTTTTTGTAAGAGTTTGGCCCGTTCCCTCAAAAAATGAAACAAAATAAGAGATTTTAGGAATTTTTAATACTAATATCTTAACATCTTATATAAAATATTTTTTATTATACTAAAAGCTAAGCATAATTTTATCAAAATAATTTTTAATGTGTTATATGTTCCTATTTTAAAAGTAATTTGTTAAGTATTGAGCACTTACAAAAAAATAGCTACACTTATCACCATTAGCAAAAGCAACTTAAAGTTTAAATTATATGTAGTCATGTGCATGACTCAAATAGTTTTGAATTTTATATGTTATTATATTAATTTTCGATAACTTATGCTTTTATTTATTATTTATGTGGAAACATGTTATGATTACTTGGTATAAAAATAAATATCCTTACATGTTCATGAGATGAATCTCAAAATTTGTATATATATATATATATATATATATTATCTATTTCATTTTAAAATATTACTTAATTTTGTAAACTCTTTATTAAATAATAATAATAAGATATTATTATACTAATGAAATTTGTTTGGAGTTTTAGGTTTATGATTTAAGGTTTAGTTATATGTTAAATACTATTTCATTCAATAACTTTTAATTAGTTTTGTTTTAAATAAAAGTTTCTTTTTCACTTAAATAATATAAAAACTAATGTTAATATATAATTTATATTTAAATAAAAATAATAATATAATTCTTTCAAAATATTCTAAAAAATAATTGTTCGACCATTTTCGCCTTGTTGTTATTTTTTGACATATTCAAATATGAAATTTAATCAGATGTATTTTAAAGATTGGTTCAAATTATCTTATTATTCCAACTAACTTGATTAAATCTGATGTTCTCTTAAAATATTTTACTAATGATATTTGTTAATTTAATAGATAGTATTTGGTATTATACGATATTATTTTCTAAAAATAATCTCTTTTAAGGTTATATTTATATTATTTTATAATTAAACTAATCATCATGTTATAAAGTTAGATCAATTCGTTATGGTTACATGTATTTTTAGTGCCGACAGAACAATAGAGAGAAAATAAATTTATTTTAATTAGTCCCTTGTTCACCCTTTATATATATAGTGTATGGAACATTTGGTAATTACCATTGATAAAAACCATTTTATGGAGGAGATGCAGTTGGGTCACGTTCCTACCTATCCCATCTCACTTTCACCATTTCCACCATGTGCTCCTCTGAATTTTTGTCTTAAAACTTCACCTTTAGTAGCTTTCCACATATATTTTTATCACCTTTATCAATGGCTAGTCACTATAAAGTGAACGTTAAAAGGTATACCATAAGGGTTAGGTTGAGGTTTGGTCCACGCTACAAGCCTCCATGTCCCTACTCAGGTTTCGTTGGTGCATATTTTCAGGCTTGTTGAAATGAACGTAGTTGGTAGGTTTAGTTTGTTGAAATAGGGATCTTCCAATATTAAAACTAAAGAAGTTAATGTTTCTTCTAACTGAAAACTATTTCACAAAGATGATTGGAGGGGTAAAACTCCAGAAAGCTTTGGGTGCTTTTAAAAACTTGTTTTAATCACACAGTATAGTATATTTAATCGATTAAAGCATTGGAACTTACCATGAGTTATGGAGAACAATTATAGTATTTAAACATGTGAATTAATTTAATATTGTTTCATGTGTGTCTTATTCATTCGACCTAGCTGCTTAGTAGAAGACTGGTTGTAACTACAGACATCAGAGTAGTTGTTTGGTGAGATTACTTCAGATTTTGTCTCTAGACTTAGATGTCTTGAGAGAGGACTTGGTTACCAATTAGGTCAAAGGTTCAGTTTTCAGTATAGTTCTGAGCCTTCCAGCATCATAGCAGCTACATTTTTAATGAATATAATTTCTTGTTGATCATTGGTTTGAAATATTTAGTTAATATGGTTAAACCAATCAAATTTCACAAACCAAAAACGATTTGCTGTTGGTATCACATCAATGTTAAATACAAAGCACCTACTCCTTAATGTTATCATAATCAAAAACATTACTCTTTAATCTATACGAGTCATTTGACACACAAAATACACCCCAAAGATGAAGGCTTTGTGTGAAATGTGCTGACAGAAGGCACAATGAAAGTTAAGAGAGAGAAAAACTGTTTTTAATTTGAAAGTCTAAATTGGACAGAAGCAGTTAATGTAACTGTGACTGTGGGAGCACCTTTATTCATAAAGCAGACATGCATATCTTAATAAAAGTTGAAGAAAAAGTTGAAAACGTAAAAGGCCTCTAAAGCGCCTTATCCCCTTCAAAAGTTACTTAGCATGCCACAACTCATGCAACATACGTACTTCTGTGATCGAATAAGTACTCTGTATGTTGAAGTTAAGTAAGTTTATTGAAAAAATTTCTTGAAATTCTGATCGATTAATTTATGATTGCTTGATTGCATCATCATCGATAGATTTCATTGTTAAATAATATTAAAACAACAATTTCATTGCTTGATCGATTAGTTCATTGATCGTGTAAAAGGTTTTAATAATGTTAAATAATAAAAAATTATCATATACAATAATTTTATTAAGTTTTTAATAATTAACATGATTTCTAATAGTTAATAGCAGACATACTATTAATGCATAAATTATAGATTCTTGTATTAATGGTGATATTATACTGTCAGGGTAATGTTTGCGTCTCTTTTTTTTCCATTCTTGATCAATTAGTATGGGTATATAAAATATTAGTCATACACCATTACAATGGTAGTTAAAAAACTATATAGTAAAGTTGTTTTCTTCGTAGTGATCTAGACAAAATCAGATATGCAATATGGTTCACTTCTTTTTTAATGGAAAGTTTGGCTTGGCTCCACACCTTATATCAATGACATTTTCCTCATCTTCATGGAAAAATCTTTAACGACCCAGTTAGTTTTCTGGAGCAGGTTGATTATGAATAAATCATCAACTACTTAATTCTCATACAATTAATACCTTTTTTAAGACTTTCAACATTTATAAATTATATTGAATTTTATTCAATTTGAGCGAGTCATTTAAATTGTTTTTAGTATTTTTTTCACTAATAAGAAAAGCTCTGAATCATATTTAAAAAAAATAAAGTCTTTGGTATTGCTACTTGAAGTGAAATAAAAATTTGGTCCCATGTATAACCATCAAAGTGAAATTAAACCCCACCAAACTTAGCTTTGTCCCCCGTTAATTTTATCAATGGTTTCACACCATAAACCCTCTCTTCCCTTATTTGTATGGAATCTCTACCAAAATTCCACTAATTCACACACACCTCGTAATCCTAATTCCCTTTTTTCAACTTCTTATTAATTGGTAGAACACAACCTATTTTTGATACCAATATAAAGAGCAAAAGCACGACCATCTCCACCCTTTGTCCAAATTAATCAGTTCCAAATTCCAATCAAAGAAAAGTGAAAGAAAAACGATGGGAAACGCTATGGGGAGTAAAAAAGCAAAGGTGATGAAAATAGATGGTGAAACGTTCAAGCTGAAGACTCCAGCAAGAGCAAACGACGTCGTTAAGGACTATCCCGGTTACGTTCTGCTAGACTCTGACGCGGTAAAACACTTCGGGCCTCGGGCCAAGCCCTTGGAGCCCCACCACGAGCTCAGGCCCAAGAGGGTTTATTTCTTGGTGGAGTTACCGAAGGTTCGGCCCGAGCCACTAACGAGGAGGGTGCGATCCAGTGGGATCCGTGGCATGAACGCCAAGGATAGGCTTGATTTCTTGATGTTGTCGAAACGCGCCGTTTCGGACCTCGCCGTCGTCAAGCATGGGCCGGGCCCAGACAGTAGTGGGCCCACCAGGGTGAGAATGAGGGTGCCCAAGGCCCAGTTGGAGAGGCTCATGGAGGAGAGCCACGACGGGGGCGAGGTGGCGGAGAAGATTTTAAGTTTGTACATGGGGAACAATGCCGCCGCCGTGGATGGTGGCGCAACGGTGGTGGAGGCCCAAAAGGAGCTTCACAATCGGAAAACACAAAGGGTATGTGTTCGTTTAATTTTGTTCGATTATTTTAATGTTGTGAATTATGTTCTCGAACCTTTGACACTTTATTTGAATGTTTTGGTGATCTTCTTCGGTTTTTTGGATACTTTGCTTGCTTCTACGTGCACTTATGTTTTGTTGCGTACATACACACACATGATCCTATCTTGAGTGAGTTTCGCAAAAATAATTTATCTAAACATTAATTTAAGATAATAATGTTTTTTTTATTATTATATGAAGATTTATATAGTATATTTGATCAGAACTGGATAAAGGTTGTCTTTGATTCGACTTTCTTTTTCATTATTTAGTAGTTTTTTTTTTTAATTTGAAAGTTAAATTTAAATGGAAAGTTTTTGAATAAATTCCCAACTCTTAGAATTGGAATACATAAAATCGTAAATAAAAGAATTAGAAGAAAGAAAAATAAGTGGGAGGAATAATTCCTCACATGTAAAAGTTTGTTTGTTATATGTTTTTATTGTTATATGTAAAAGTTTCCAATGAATTAGATTAAATATTGCGCAAAATACTTATTACGAAAAAAAAAAAAAAACATTTTTAATGCTCATTTTGTAAACTTGAGACTCTTAAAAACTACACATAACTCAGTACATGATGCAAAGTTAGACTTTTAGTGCTTGTTTACGTTAGTGTAAATTTGATGTTTTTAATAATAAAAATCATTCCAAATATTTTAAAGAAGTGACAATAAAAGTTAATAGATTATTATGCATGATAACATGTAGTTATATTGGCAATAAATTCCAAGTGACTTAAATTTTTATTAAATGATGTGATATCTTAGATTGAGTTGCTCTGTCTTATCTTAATAAAACACAAATTTTGTGATTCAGCATTCGAAATTGCCGTTTTTCTAGTTGACCACCTGAAAGATGATATCAAATTTTAATGTTAGCTTTTGACATTTTCTAACTCAAGAATCAAATCAGCGGCAACCCAGAAATCTAGACAGAGATATCTTGTGGACGAAAGCATAGTTGAGATAACTATACTTTAATTTTTATGATTATAAATTATAGTTAATGATAGTAGTAGCAATCAACTTTAGCTTGCTGATGCTAATGATAGTGTTTGGGGGAAATAAAATATATTGCAAGTTTTAACTTCTCAGGATAATGCATTGAGTCGTGACTCGGGTATTTTCACGTGTTTACGAGATTTCCTTTTCTTATTTTTGTTTGTTCTCTTTTGGTTGTTCTGTGGTTTCTTCTCAAGCTATCTAACATGGTGAGTAACATGCCCTCGCCGTATTCTGAGTTCTCATTCATTTTTTATCATCCAATCCAAAGATGCAAATATATAGGCATAAGTCAAACGTAGGACAGCATCAAGAGTCGGTGCTTGTGTTTCAAAAACTTTTTTGAAGAGTTAAATCATAGTTGTGCATTAAATTAAAACATGTTGCATAAATTATTCTTCAAATAATTGTTTTTTCCACAAACTAATGCAATGAAAACTAAAACTCATGCCAACGTGGTAGCAGTGAAACCATGAAAGGTCGTATATTTAAGTTTTCTATATGAAAATTTGATTACAAAATTTCATTCAAATTCGCCAAACATTTTTTTTTCAATAAAAATTAATCATCAATCATATTTCTCACTTATAACATTTAAAAAAAAATACAACTTCTTATTAATTATTATCTTGGTTTTTATCTAACTTTTGAATATAAAGCACCTTTCAACAATTTTAGTCATAGTAATGATTATGAAAATAATAGTTTTGAAAGTAAAGGGTACATACGCGCTAAACTAAAATGACACTTCATCCATTACTTTTAGAAGCAATTTTTTTTTTTTTAATTTTAAATCCTACCTTAAAATTTGTGTGATAAAGGCTACTGCTGTCTGGATTTTAACACTTGGCAGCATCACTGTCTGCCATAATGCATGAGGGTAATAGTTTCAATGCCAAAACGTCAACATTGTCGGTTTGTCAGCAACTAATGCCGAGAGGAATCATTATTAAGTATTCCTAGTTTACTACTTATCTGTAGCAACTTTGATAAAATGTGTTGGGCTTGGAACTTCAAACCCAATTTAGCAAGAAACAAGTGTAGAAAATTTCAAGGTCTTAATTCGCCGCCTATGATGTTTGTAGTTTCCTAGTAATTCGTTCAGTTGAAATTGGAGATTGCATCTTAATTCACACGTATTGTTTAGTTGATATGTAACTCTTCAGGGAATAACTTTGTATGATTTCTTTTTTTTCTACAGAAAAGGGTGAGTTTCAGTCCAGTAGAACAAGGAGAAATTCATGAGGAATCAGCAGCACCTCAAAAGTCACTAGTCTATACCAGTCCTTCCAGATAGTCATTTATGCAGAAGCAAGCCATTATTTACATGTAGGTGCTTCTGTAATAGTTTAGTTTTGTCGTAAATTCTGTACCCTATATATTATGTCTATATATACATTTATAGATTAGTAGTGCTCAGATCAGATGTAATTTTCCACCCATTGTAGTCAAATCTGGAAATGTATTTTCTAGAGACAACTGCTCTTTTTAAATGTTTTACTTGAAATTTTGATCTATACCTTCTTAAATTTACGAATTCGATCCCGCAACTATTTTGATTATTTATTAATTTAATATCCAATATTAACAAAAATGTTTGTATATCATCGACCGTTCATGGTAATATGACACTATTACTTTTCTAGGTAGCATTTCCTTTAAATACTAAAATTAAATTTAACAGATGAACTATAGTTTCACAATTTAAATTATAGGAGATCAAATTCGAAAAGAATGAAGAGATGAAAATTTACAAAATTGAAAAAGCAAGAAATCAAAAGTGAAATTAAGTATTTCTAATATAACCCACAGAATCTAGCACATGTTCACAGTTAAATTGCCAATAATTCTACCTAAAAATTTCTTGCAAAGTTATATAACATCAAATAGCAGAAGAAACATTAGATTGCATTAGTAACGAGTGCAAGTATTCCAAACTTCAAATAAGCAGAAGAAACATTAGATTGCATTAGTACCAAGTGCAAGTATTCTAAACTTCAAATGCAATCATAGACAAATAGTCACAAAGTTCAAACAAATCCTTATTTAGAAAGGCGACATTCAAACTTATTTCTAATGGCCTCCCAGAAAGCAGGAATGGCGATGTCATCAGGAACTTCCTTAAATGATGGGAGATAGTTTACATCCACAATTACATGGTCACGAGTACCTTCCTGAATCACAACATCAAAACCAAAGATGGTAAGATGAAGCCTTCTCCTAAGCCAATTTGCTGCATCTGTAACCAACTTAAGGTCAAGAGACTCATTACTTGTGATACTGTCAGCAGTGGGCATAGATTTTAAGCTATCAAAAAGAAGAGGTTTGAGCTCATCACCATTATATGATTTCATCAAAATATCAGCATTGGGTATTGACTTCTTGACAGCATAGAAAATCTTTTCACCCAAGACATAAAATTTGTACAAAGTGGATGAATGATCCACATATTCTTGAATAACAGCTGGAAGAGGAACACTTAAATTCTTAAAATCATCCACTCTGAAAACAATTGCCATCTTATGTGCATCACTGACACCACAAGCAACTTTAGGTTTCACTATACATGGAAGAGACAATCTAGCTTCAGATAGTCCAGTTGCAAAATCAAATTCATCAAAGTTATCAACCTTACGAAAATGGGCCCCTCTGATCAAACATTTGCCTTCAGTGCTCACTTCTGCCAAGCCAAGTAGAACTTGTTGAATTTCTAGCCTATCCAATAAAGGATAGACGTAACTCAGTGGATCAATCACACAGATATCCTGGTGCTGATCCAAATATTTTTGCAATGCTTGCATGTTCTGTGTAAAAGTAAGCTTATCATCTTCAATAGATAGTATTTCATCAGTGGCTTTGTGAAGAACTATGTCAACATCCTTCATCTGAGATGATAAAGACAGATTGGAGGTGAGAGGCACGAACATCAACCCCAACCCGTGTTGAGTAGGACGCAAAGGAAATGCACCCCTCTTTGCAAAATCTTCCACGCGCGAAGGCTTCATTGTGTAACCCACAGTCACAGCATTGGTTCCGATTATTTTCTTATTTAAGCGGCATATGGTCAATGGCAACTCTTCTAAGCTTTCAATCTGAAGTATATCAGGATTGTGACGTGCACTTTCGCCTCCAACATTCAGAACAACAATAAGCCAGTTATAGTGGCTTAACTTAGGTAAGAACTCCTTCTTATTTGAAACCAGATAAATAACACTTCCATCATCAGTATTACTCCAGGCAGGCTTGGCCTCACTTGCAGAGTCATTTAAGGCAAAGCAATCAAGTGAGTACAGATTAGCAGTTCCTCTAAGAATACTCACCTTGTCGTCCAGAAGACCCGAACCATAAGCAATTCCGCAATGGATTTTGGACAGGAAGAGTGTCCGGGTGAGAAACTCAGCTCCTGGACGTAGAATAGATGTAGTTTGATCAACATCCCTTTCAGCCAAGAGTACTGATTCATCCAATATCACCCCCCTCACTACACCCATCTGAAAGAGGAAGAAGCACTAGCAAAAAAAATGAAACTGTAATTATTACAAGTTTAAAAACATAGAAAGTGGAAAAGTCTGACGCAGTTATTCCACCAAACATGCAATATATAAATATATGTAAATTTTAGAATCAAACCACCATATAATGACGAACACCATAATAATGACGAACACCATAAATTTTAGAAGTGGTACCAACTGACTTTTGAACACCAATAGCACTTGTACTTTTCTCCACCCTGTACCCCAGTCTCACCAGTTTTTGCAGGGCAAGCTTTTACACCATACAGAGCTGGCCCTCCAATCTTAGTTAACCTTTCACACATAACTTTGAGCACTAAGTACCAATAAATGCAATAACACATCTTCTATGAGATTTTCAGCCCAAGACTAACATAGTCTGGAGTTATACATCCAAACAAATAGTAGAAAATTCCTATTTTTTAGATTCCAAGGCTTCACAAAACTCCCATTCCTTTTCACCATGACATGAGTAATTCCACAATATGTTTGATTACCTACTCTTCATTTCAATTTAGTTTCCCAACCGTTCTAAAAAATAATACCGTTTCCTCTCAAAAGGGTAAATGCCAAGTTTCAATTTTTGACAATTGATCCAACTTCTAGAAAAAATTCTCACAGATTTACCCTACACTATGAAACTGGGTATGCGAAATCGACCAAAACGGAAATTTGTAAAAAAAGAGAGAAAAAAAAAGACATGCAGACAAAATTGAAAGAATCGGGAAAAGAAGCACCTCACACCTGGTACAAAGATGTTCTCCCACCCTCTGATCTGAGAGAATTGGTTTTCGAATCCCTGATCGGGAGCTTAAACGAAGGTCGAGGAAAATGGGTGGTGCATTCTCATATCAGAAGTCTCAGAGGTTAATATGTGAATGTGTTTGGAGAAGACAAAGAAGAAGAAAGCAAGAAAAACAAAACAAAACTGAACTCTTCAGAGCAAAATGGAATGCGGCTTCACCAGACATCACATCACAAAACAAAATAGAACTCATTCCTGGTTTTAAAATAACACTCATAAACTTTTTAGATTTTTTTTATATTTTGTTCTTAACATAAAATTAGCTATTATTATAATCATAATGCTTAGTTTTATGTTAGACTCTTTTTGGAACAGTAAATTAATGTAAACTGATTATATTATTATTTAAAATATAATTTCATAAATTTTTATATAAACACTTAAAAAAGTTAATTTTTCTTTATTTATAAATTAAAATTATCTTCCAAAATTAAAATTTATTTATTCTAATTTTTTAGAAACTTTTACATTTTATTTTTAAACAGTTATAAATTAATTTCAGTTTACAGATAACTTTAGTTTATTTTGTGGTTTGAAGTTTATCCTGTTTAGCCCAATTATTGGGTATATGTTATTTACTACTTATTTTAAATTGGTGAGTTTTATTAGTTTGAAGAACTTAGAAATCAATTAAATTGCTATATTTAAAGAGGAAACTTAAAAATAAATGCTATAATTAAAAAATATTATTATTTTTACAAATAATGCAATTAAAATATACATATCAAAATAATGGTAATGGGTATACAACAAAATATTAGAAGGTACCCAGTAAAATCAGAAAAATAAAAAGACAAGAAAGAAAATGTCTTAAAAAGAAGAGAAAATAAAAACATCATTAGAAGAAAGAAATAAGTTATATGACATTAATGTTGTTTTACACAAATATGTTATTAATGTTTAATTACCAAAATTAAGATTGGTGAGAGGCAGCCTTTAGGTTCCAATCTCAGTGTGAAATATATTGTTCAAACAATTTTATACAGATATTTAATCATAAATTAATAGTAAATTTGTTGAATTTTAAAATAGATTAGGAATATATAAATAATTTATCATTTATTAATGGTCAGTACAAAACTGGTCATATTAACTGCACATGGTTATTAAACTTTCAATAACACCATTGAGTGTAACAGTATCATTGATCACAAAGATCTGGGGCTAGAATCATAACAAAACTATTAAGCCTTTTTTTCTCTTTGATATATTTCATAAAATAAAAAAATAATAAGCCAGTTACAAGAAAAATCAAGACTTCAGTCACAAAATGTCAGTAAAACTAAGTTATTCTAGAAGTACAGTCTTTAGCTAATAAAATTTATTCTAAATATAAATAATTTAATCATACACTAATACTATATTATACTAATATTTAAATAACTTGCACATGAATTAGTGTAATATAACAAATTATTTATTTAAATAAGAAGCACCTTTAAAATTTAATTCATATGTACCATACATATACATTTTTATTAGACAGCCCATTAAGACTTCAGACTTCATGAATCACTTCATTATTTTGTATACATAAATACATACACATAGGTGAAAAAACATTATACAAAAAGCATTGGTTAGCAAGTTCAATTGACAAAAAAAGGAACAAAATAAAACATACATTAACAACACAGTCTCAAATAGCATACTGAAAACCATATAATAAAGATTATATGATTTTATAATACATGTTAATTAGATGGGAATGGCATTGGTGACTGAAGGGTATACGACCGAAGCGGGATGACCCATAATTTTACGACCTTTTGTGTGACGAAAGCAATAGATAAGAGCCCCCACCGGCCACTCAACCACCGCAGCCACTGCAAATGCCACGAACCCCAGTGTCGGCCCCACCACCTTGCACCGGCAAGGGTTGCTCCTCGTTCCACATTCCACACAAATTGGAACACCAATTCCGACCATCTTCAATGTTTTGTGTTTTGATTATTGTTAGTGTTAATGATGGAGAGTTTGGTCTACTTTTATAGTGTAGTATTGCGAGTAACGAGATAAGTTTTAGTTTTGTGATTGGAGGACTTTCTTGAGAATTATGAGCCACGTGTTTTCCACGTGTCAGTTTTCTGCTTTACCTGTTAGACACGTGTTTTTAGTTGTTAGTTCTTATCTTCTGAGACATGTGTCCTTGCGAAGGGCGGTTGTAGTTGATCACCATTCCCAACTATTAAATTTTCTCTAGGTGCATGCATATATACATAAATTGAAAATATTTAATTATCAAATTGTAAAACCTGTTTTGAAGTTTAAATCAGTGATAAACATTTATTTAACAAAAAAATTAAGTGAGAGGATTATTTAACTGATAAAGTACATGTTTACAGAAATTAAGTATAAATTGTGTCATTTAAAGCTGATATGGACACATGGTGGATGTATATAATGAATCATCCCTCAAATTAAGCTTTGTTTCCTTCTACTTACTTCCTCATACTTCACCAACTTTATATTTGAGATAGATGTAGTTTTCTTGAGCTTTTAGCCTTTTTCTTTTACATTTAGAACAGAAAAACTTGGATTCCTTATATATAGTTTTGAATTAGATTCATATCTTCATAAATGAATTAGATTCACATTAACTGCTAATGTTGCTCCATTCCTTTTGGCCTGTGATCAATTTGAAAATAAATAATGTTTAGATCCTTTTATATATTTACCTTTTATATATTTACGGAAATTTATTAAATCATAACCTTTTCATGGGTTTTATTTTCTACTTACTTAAGGAATATTAATTAATAGTGAGTTCGTTAAAAGAAGTGATACACACTGTGATTGTAATGCTATTCTGTCTACCTTACACTTGGGTTACTTAATGGAGCAATCCTTAGGAGTTTCTAAAAATAATGTTACATTATTTTTTATATTTTCTTATAGTATACATTTTTCATTATTTCAAACAACCTAATTAATTTCTTACTCTAATACCTAAAGAAATAAAATCTTAAATGGACCCACTGCCTATTTATTTCATTCAGCAATCAGGAGTTTTATGAGACACTTCACTAAGTAAAATAACTGTTGTTGTTTCCCAAACAACTCACTCTTGTGTTCAAGGCTTTTCAAGAAACCATGGATGTGAATATCAATATGGTCATTATAGAAAAAGAAACTCATATATTTTAATATATATCATCTGAGGTAATCATACTGTAACTCTAACATTCTTTTTGAGTTATTTACAGATTTCAAAATAAAAGATCATTTTTCATAGCATTAAGTAACATAACACATATTGTCCAAATTAAACAATACATGACTTCTTAACTCATAAACTTAGGTCTGTTTTCATAAAAAAAGAACATGTACATTTAATGAAGGATTAGTAATAAGTTTAATATGAACCTGGAATTGGTTCATATCATTAACAAAAACCAGTAATATATTAAGATTAACAAAATTTCTATTAACCTTAACAAGCTGTAAGAAAAAAAGAAGTGTTTGATTTGGGCCAAAATTTAATCGAGTGAGTTGTAGCTGATCATCATTCATAATGGACTGCATTTCCTAATTTTTGTCGTCTTCCTTAACCGCTTCAATGTTCTACACACTCTAAGGTTATATTCACAAATAAACTTATAGTCCTTTGCATGGCTTCAAAAGAACCAAATATACTCAAAATAATAATGCAAGGAACATGAAACTGAGCATCTGGTACCATCATCTTTATGATCTGTAAAATCAGAATAAATTCTGTGTCAAAGTGTTTCTTTGAGCAGCAATGTTAATGAAAAATCAATACACATATATGCCTATAATTCTCTATAATTATAGGCATATATGTGTATTATAAATTTCTTTATCATAAATTTGTATTGATATAAATTTGCAAATTGCATAGTTATATAAACAAATAATGAATTCTTTGAATACAATAATAAAAATATGAAATCATTATTGCACTTTTAATATATTACTTGTGACCTCTTTTCTTTAATTTTATTGACACACCTTCTCAATCCAAGATATAGTATTGGCATTCTTCTATATTCTACTTTAAATTTGTTTGGGACAAATCTGATGTAATGAAACCCTACAACTCATACATAAAAGGTTGGCATGTAACTTGAAATAGGAGTGATCAAGAATAATGAAGAGGTAAAAAAGGGATGGTTGATCCCAACTAAGAAAAAGTGTATTATACTTTTCTAAATTCCGAGCATATGATCCCTTTCTTAATGTGCTACCCCAAACCATTTTTTTTTTCTTACATGCAACCTCATTTTTGTTTTTCGATAGTGTGCATAATTCAAAATGTAGATGATCATATATAAAATTGATGAAAGGGACAACAAGAACTTGAAAGTTGTATATAATCATATATCATACCAAAGGAACAAAATAAACTATTTTATTGTGCTACCCAGTTGATCTGCCGCTTCAAAATAGTAAATGGAAAATGTTAACTAAAGCCTTTAGCACACTGGTATTATTCAAAAAGATGTAGCTGTAAATGAAAAGTAAAAGTTTTCACTGTAGTAAATGTTTTACATAAAATATTTTCTATATTTTTTTTTTCTGCTTGACTAGTGTGGTCTCCGCAAATAAAAAAAAACAATATACATAGTAAATAATGTGCAAGAACGAGAAAGTGTTTAAATGAAAAGCTGAGCTTTGCAAAAAAAGTTAATCCGTCTCAGGAAATTTATGTAAAAAGACATAATTTTAAGATACTTCTGTGGCAAGTGTAAGCTACATTAAATAAGATGCCAATAATTGGTCACATAAGGGGAAGAATGGTGACAGCTTCCCACTTTATGCAAAGTGAAGAAGGCATTCTATTCTGTTGTCAAGAGACCAGAAAAAAATGTTAATTTTCCCTTTATACTTTGCATTTTAAGAGATAATAGTGTATGATTTGGACACGTCAACCCCATAAAAAAATTGGTTTGAACTTCATGTTAAGATGTCATTTGAAATTACACCAAAGTTAAATGATTTTAAAAGTTTCATTTGCTTTCCTGCCAGCCTTCTAAATCCTCAAAGAATAACCAATCGTTGAGAGATCAAGTCTTTGTTCATTTCTTGTTTCTCTTTTCATTTGTACTATATTATGATATGATTTGATCATGATTAAATACTAAAATCTAGTTTTAAGGGAAATGACAAGGTAGAAATTCATTATTTACTTTTCGTTTACGTAAGATTGTCCACTACACCAGCTAGTTTGATGACCTTATATGTATAACTCATGCAATGGCCATGAAAGTAAAAGAGCACACACAGAGTTAGAGAAAACCATGGTGCACTTGTTGCCTGAATCTGATCACCTTACCTTATGCAAAAGGCAAATATTCTTATGCACCGTCAAAAGTGTAGGGAATAAAGCACCCACTATATTGCTCTTTGCCAGAAGGTATTTGGAACATATAATTGTACAAAGAAATTAACCTTCTCAGAAAGTGAAGCTTTCACTAAACTGTCCAGAAAGTTCATACAAGATTGACCATTCTCACTTCTCAACCCCAAAAGTGAGAGTGGACACAACACAAGGTCCCCTACATTTACAACAACCACATGTAATTTGCTGTCAAACAGTGTTCAAGAACACATATAACTGAACAAACAAAGTTTCCCTTACCTCAGTCTCATACTATATGCAACTTTCGAAATGACCAAAGTTACCTAATACTAATGAATGACCTTTGATTATCATACCACTCCTGCACTCTACGTGAGGCAACAACATCACCAACCCTTCACCGCTCTATACTTATTTATTCTCTCTCTCTCTCTCTTTATCATTCGTTTTTATACCTTGACTTTAGAGACGTAAATTCCAAGTCCCTACTACTCAGAATGGCTTCTTCGACACTGAGTTTAAGGCCTCGAAAGCTTACAGTAGTTTTGTTCCTTATATGCATTTCATTTTCATATTCGGTTCAAGAAGTCATAATATCTTCTCAGAAGTTAGACCAACCACTGTTTCCGCCACCAGCAGAGACCGAAATCAAGTGTGGATCATGTCCTTGTGGAGACACCTGTGGTGAGCAACTTCCACCACCCCCACCACCAACTCCACCTCCTTGTCCATCTCCGCCGCCACCACTACCATCACCACCACCTCCGCCACCACCGTCGCCACCGCCTCCTCCTAAGCTTCCCACATGTCCTCAGAACTGCAACCCTTTGCCACCACCACCACCAAGATTCGTATACGTGCCTGTGCCAGGTCTTCCAAAACCAAATACTTGGATATATTACTACTCTGGTGCTGAACGAAGAGCTGTGGAATTGCTTGTCTTGGCTGGTTTGGGAGGACTCTCATTGGCAACGCTACTTTTGGATGACATCTTCTGAAAATAAGTTTAGTCTTAACGTTTGATCCTCTTCCTTATTCTTGTTCAGATTATTTTTTCCATTCAGTTTAATTCCCATGCCCTTGTTATCTCTTTTTTCTGGTATTAACTTACAGGAACATTGATTCTTATATGTCATGCGCAATAATTCAAAATTAATATTAGCTGCAAAGTTTTTACCAGGTTGCTATAATATGTACGATATTTCCAAGAGTCTCTTTGACGATTGCTTTGTGGATTCTCCAGTTCATTTATGTGTGAAATTTCCCGAGATGGCCCAAAGATTAGTTGCCACAATCACATTTTCTTCCTTTCCTTATTTCCTTTTCTAATTTTGTTTCCATTAATTATGTTTTTTCAGTGTCAACTTCCGTCCCCACCAGAGAAAAGTAACATTGTATTTGGATAATTTTTTTTTTCATATACAAGTTAAAAATTAGTTTTCAAAGAAACTAATATGATACAGTTTTAAAAATTAACTTTTAATTTATGAATCTTGCATTATTTCGTTGTTGGATACATAAGCTAATTGGGAAAAGCCAATCTTAGAAAGCTATATCACGTCTATCTCTATTACTAAGCACGTAAAAAAGAAAGTGGAACTTCGTCACTAAAAGACCGGTTTTCACGCCTTATTTATCATAAAGGTGAAAGTTTACTACTATTAAATTGATAGAGGGAGACTTGAATATCTTTGAAATGCCAAAAATAAAAAATTAGAGTATGAATGAAGTTGAGAAGGAAATTTGCCTTCACATGAAATAATAATTATACCGAAAACATACTATTACGATAAAAACTTAATTACCCATCTGGAGTCCGCAATTATACAATATTGATCCTCTAGTGAAGTTATGAATTTTATTTTCTTCAAGTGAAATTATCCACGACTCCATTCGATAGTGTACCAAAAAAATAAGGAAAAAGGGGAGATGGAAGTAAAGCGTACGAACTAAGAATCACATAGTTCCTACCTAGGCTACTTATTTACATTGTAAATGTGTAATGAAGGAGAAAGTCAAGCCAAGAGAGTTGATAAAAATATTCACAAATCAAATAAAAGTTATTTTTGCCCATGATACATTGAAAATGTGAAGATTTATCTTTCTTTTTCTTTATTATCCAATATCCAATATGATCCACCTACAGGTTTACACATTCCAAATAATTGCTAGCCAGAATCGAATGCCTCATAAGCCCCCATTAATAATGGCAATGCAACGGAATTTCTCTGCACCAAGCATTAAATTTGCAACGAGGGCAGCAGCACTGCTAACCATAATTTTGAACTTGAAAGATGCCTTCCACAAGATTTTTCATGCACCCGCCCAGCTGCATCCCCAGGAATCGGAATGCGCAAGAATTACGCATTCATACAGTACTGCAGCTCAATCCCTTGATTATATTGCGATGCCACATCGCAGTATTTGGATCAAATCTCAACTCCCACGTAGGCCAGTAGTGCAAGTCTTGCTTCAATGTTAGGACTCGTGGCTTCCCATTGAGATGAATTGTCCTTACCCGAACAAACTCCCCATGTTCTAGTTCCTGCCAACAATCAATAAATTATTATAAGATATGAATAATTTCGGAGAACAGCGTAACGAGCAGTCTGGCTAGTCCTCGACATATATGAACAGCCAAAAATCGTGATTCTATACTGTGAAACAGTATCATTAGATACTGAAAAGATAATTACAATACTCTTCATAAAATATGCAGATTTGCCAGCCGTCAAAAAGAAAAAAAAGCTTGTATCAGAAACATCACGGGTTTACAAATTCCATAATGTTTCATGTAAATAAGTAATAAAACAACCTTTATTAAGTGGGTAAATTCATTATGTATAATGAAACACACCATATATGTTCCGCATGTACACGTGCCATGCATTTTATAGTATTCAAGACCACTCTGGACATCACATCAGATTGCATACATATAAAGCTCAAACAAAGAAAATGGAGGAACAGCGTACAAGTGCAAGTTGCATCCATGCACAGTAATTCCATACCTTTGTCACACCAACAAAAGCATCTAGATTTGGAGTTGGTTTTCCATTAATTTCGACTATCCATTGAAGAGCATATAGGCCATATCTATGTACTGGACTACCATGACACCACCTGTGAATTTGACAAATTTTGTTATAAGCAGATGCTGTAGTCATACGAGTATGCATTGCGAGAGCAGAAGCAAGTTTACAAATATACAAAATGTAATATGTCAAGTGCAAAAAATAGTTAGGACAAACGAAAAGGACATAATTACTTATTTATAACTGTATATAATAATAATATATTAGTTTTAATTTTAAATGAAAGAAACAGCATGGGTTCCAAATCACTAGATCGATAAAAAAACATGATCATACAGACCACAAAGCTAATCTTCAAATTGTTCATGAGTACACACTCAAGCCTCAATCTGCACACAGGAGTGCGGAGCAAAGATTTTTACAATTGAAAGACATAAGGCAGATGTATGGATACAATACAGATGTTCGGCTGTAATTAGGCATGTATGTTGCTGTGGAAGAACTGACTGAAAATGTTCGGTAAATATATCATTATTATTGAAATTCAGACCATAAATATAGACCAAGGTTCGTAGTCCATCATATAAAGTTTGATATGACAACAGCTCTATGTAAGCATATTCAAAGTGAGCTTGCTCACTAATACACTACGCATTCATAAAACTTTACATATAATAAAACTACCATGGATATGTTTGGACGAGTTTTTTCACAAGAATTTCTAGGAGAAAAATATGAAATTGACTTCTCCATAAGTTCAAATTAGGCTATACATGTACTAATTTCTAGAAATTCTCTTATAACTTGTCAAAACTTTAATTTTAATTTGTGCATAAACTAAATTTAGCTTATAAAGAAATCAAGTTCATTTTTTTCTCTTATAAGCTGTTATGGAAAAACTTATCAAAACAGATCCCCCACTATCCATCAAACAGGCCCCTTTTTCATACTTACGCAGGCTTGAAAAAAATTTGCAGGCAAAAAGTTAAAATCATACCTTGCCACATATACACCATGACCTTCTTCGGGAAGAAACCCAAGAGCACGAACTGCTGAATGTGGATCTTGTACAATACAACCACACCAATTAATTGCACGGGTAGTGCCATTTCCATCCCTAACATTTGTTCCCACAAGAAGTTCAACCTCTTGTCCCTTACAAAATATGCATATTAATCAGTAAGGCATAGTCAGTGTGCCACAAACAAAGAACACAAAAGCTACATTTAGCAGGCTCCGCAAACTCAATCAAAAGAAAATATATAAGAACTTCAATCAGGGAGAAAATACTGTCGCCTACCTGCCGGAATATAGTCAATTGAAGATTCCCATCATTGGCATTTGATTTGTCTAAAGCTTGACAAGCATTTTCAATATCACGGAAGCATGTGACTGGTTCTTTATTGATTGCTAACACCATGTCCCCTTGTTCTAAAAGATTTTCAGCCTTTGATCCAGCCAGACAACCTTTAACACGTAAAACCTGACGTCTCACTGGATCTTTCTTAACAAGTGCCTACAATTATTGTGACCAAAAACAACTAATACCAGATCAAGACGATGGTAATATCAAAGCCGATTGGTTTAAGTTTCAGTAAGTGAAAGATAAGGGTTTTTTTAAATCATAAATAGAAAGTTCCAGAACAGGTCATCATAAATATATATGGTCGAAACATTGCATTTTTTAAAATTTTAATTGCTAAAGTGAAATATAATATAAGCCCAGCATGGATAAGGAAAGAAAATATATATCCTACACGTAAAAAGAAAAACTATAAAATGAAAAGATATCAATACCTGAATCCAATCATCACTTAATCCAAAACTCCGAGCTTTTGAAAGCAATGTTGGATAAAGTTCAACCTCTAAAATTCTCAAAAGTGGCATGGGCCTTTTGACTCCATTTATGAGAAGAGGTGGGCCATTTGCGCCAGATACAATCTGGTGAAGGACCTGACTTATTGCATAAATTGGAATGCCCCTCACAAATTGATGATCTTCTGAGGTACTGCAGCCAAATTTCAGCTGGAACAGAGAATTTCCACATCCATAGAAAAAGCATGTCACAATTCACTCAGGGTTAATCATATCAATACACCCTCTCCCCTTTAACAAGAAATAGAAAGTAATATATCTTGGCTCATCCTTGGCCACGACTCACACAAGCCAGTCAGCCTGACAAGCCTTTAGAAGACTTAAAACTCTTAACAGTAAAAGGTAGCAGTAATAATTCGTGAATACTATATTTCAGCGAAATATCTAGCAAAAATTTGTCAAAGTTTCTCCTATGTTCGTTTTTCTAATTATAAACGAAGGTGAATAATGCCATATAGAATCCAATGACCAAATTTCCCACCCTAGGCCTTTTTCTTAATTGCTATTAGAATTCTAAATGAAAAGGAAAAAATGGCATTTTAGACTTCTAGGACCAACCCACCCTCAGGTAGCCTTTTGAAGTTTGAGTAAAATTTGTCTTCTCTCGTCTCTTTCCAGTTTTCTTCTTTCGTCTCTTGCCCTTCTTCTACGAGGACACAATTGTTTGAAGTCAGGCTTTGTTATATTAAACAAATTAATAGAGCAAAAACCATAGAATATGTACATTGTACAAAGTCTTTCACAGGTATTTTACTCACGACAGGATAATATAGACAACGTCTATTTATTCTTCTTTAATTTCTATTTAGAAACTAATATCAAGTTAGCATTGGACTGAATTTGTACTATCCTACTAGTGGTCCTTCATTAGGGAGCCATTTATAAGTACACTTATAAGCTCTTGCTATAGTTTGTTTATGTCCTAACCTTGAAATGGGGAAACCTCATCGCCCACTGAACTTCTATTCACAAGAAGAATAGAAATTAAGGTTCATTGTCGTCAACTGTCAAGCAACCAACCTCGCTAAAAGTAAAAGACTGAAGAATGGTTCTATCTAAAATTTCTAACACGCCCCCCTCATGCAAAAAGAAAATGTGAAAATGTTTAAGGTGTGGGCATTGCATACATGTGCTCAAATCTTGAGCTTAAATGAAATTAATCTAAACCAAAAAAGTAGCAGAAAGTTTTAACTTCTCATGGCTTTTAGTAAAAAAAGGCACTTATATTATGCCATGCCAAAGGATGAACTCTCCTGAAAGCATAAGTTGCCCAAAGAAGGTTCAAGAGAGGATTTTAGTTACATCATTCAATTTGCCTTTAGCATTTCTTTTCGGATCTTGGCCCTAATGAAAAATGTTCAGATCCATCCCAGCATGATGAGAATAAGTTGTATAAACCTGAGTTGAGAAGCTTCCCCATATAGCTTGGACCCTTCCTTGTTCGTCTGTTAGAACACCCGAAAATGTACTTCCAAAATCTGTATTTAAACACATGCAGAGTAAGATACCTATATCTACAAGTAACATGGTTACAAAAAATCTCATCCAAATTTACCCGTATCGAGCTCTATTACTTCCATATTGGTTGCTCTGTAGCGAGGAGAATCAGCAGATCCTATATTTAACGCAGCACAGGGATTGGTAACAACTGATTTCCTCGAAGTTGCTTGAAGGCTTCTACTCAACCCCACAAGGTAAACAGAATCTCCCCGACGTAATGCTGGATCTGGACAAGAAAATGTACAAAAAAGAATTCCTTCAACAATATAGAAAAATAAGAGTGAAAATGAATGTGCCATTAAATCACTCCCTTCTCACATCATCATGTAAAATGTTTACTTCGTACGAAACATTATTTACCTTTAAAATATTCCCTCATCCAGAGTAATTTAAACCATTTTACCACAAGCAATCAACTTCAACTAGAAAATGTAAAAGTGCCAAGCATAAACTACAAATACATATAGTAATAAGTTCATGCAAAGTTCATCACATGCGCAAGTATCATGTTATCAAAACAGTTAAAGTTAAGTATTCCCAAACCATTCTACCAAAGTAGTCCAGTCCTTAGTTTCAGGCCCATGAGAATGAAACAGGTTCTTCATTCTTAAATCAGGATCTGATAAAGATGAAGTCACATTAAAATAGTACAAATTTAGCAATTACATGGTGAAACCCACCTGGAAGTAACTCTGCAGCACGGACAACTGAACCACCAACAGGTCCCAGTGCAGAGGGATCATATGATATGAGAGCATAATTGTGAACAGGATGGAGAAATACAACCTAAAATAAGAAAGTACGACAATAAGCTAAAGAAAGACAACCATCTTGTTTATTCATTTATTTTATAAGTGTCCCATTCGTTTAGAAAGATTTACCTCTCCTGGAATTTCAACTGGGAAGGCAGCAAAGGATAGCATTACATCAGAGGCAGATATAGCAACTGTATTCTTGTCAACTACAACTAATCCCATATCATGGGAGTGATATATTATGACACCAGTTCCAAAAAAGTGTTGTGAATGAACACCGTCAAGCATACAAGATGGGGGAACATGAACCTGCATGTCCCACAGGAATTTAGAAAAACACGTTTCACATGACAGGAATAATTTAAAAATCACAGGGAAACCAGTAAATTAGTATTACTACCATGCTACAACATAAAACATTGTTGTCATAACAAATACAACAGGTTATATGATGCAGAAAAATTTGGTTACACAAATAGAAATGCTCCAGATTAATAGAAACTAGACACTCGAATATAACAGTGATGAAAACTAAATGTTTCTTTTAAAAACTAGAAGATCAAGGGACACCAGAAGCCAAGTTTCTGTATTTCCATCAATCAATTAAAAGGATGATAAGCAATTTGGACCACATATCAAAGCAATGACTAAGACAATAAAACTGACAAGCAAAAATGGAAACTGGATTCTATAAAGCTCCTAGAAAGGAGGGATCCACGGAAGAGTCAAATCCATATTGAGGCTACACATGCAGCCTTACCTTGCAAGAGGCTAATTCCACAACTTGAAATTGAAACCATATAGCACCAAGGAAACCATTGACAATTAGACTAACAACAGAAACAAAATGAACAAAAGCAAACCACAATTATAAATACATCATTTTTTGTATTACATGGAAATCCTGGGCCGGAGACGTATCACGAGATACAAAAACAAAAGGTAGTATGTAGTTAAGGAATTAGAAAAGGAAGACATCACGGAACTTGGGCTACAATAAAATTGTATTCCAAGGCTACATACATCCACTCATTGTCTACTAGGAGTGTCCTAAAATGGAACTCAGGGGGAAATAAGATATATATTGTAAAGAGAATTGCACGTTGAAAAATATCTTTCTCGAGAAAGTTCAATGTAGTGGTTAAAATCTATTACATTGTCTTACGTGCAGAAGTCGTATATTGCTGGCAATCTAAGAAACACCAATACAACAGTTTAAAATTTTACCCATATCTTATCTGTGTATTAGCATACCCTGCACCTCGTATGAATGCACGGGTATAAATTCTCTTCAATGTTTTACTTCAAAGTGGTCAAAAATCAAAAAATGCGAAATTTTGATTTCAAAACATCAGCAATGCTTCAAAAGGAAGTTTTTGAATGCCAAAAAATCATGTCAGATTGCTAAAAATTTGTTTTCTACCATAGCAAAGAACACACTTTTAAAATCCTTTAAAACAGTTAGGGAAAACTACAGTCCCACCCCCGAAATTTAATAAAAACTAAACTTGATCAATGATAATCCCTCCCTTTTTGACATTATCAATTTGATCATACTTGAATTATATCGCTGCATAAGAAATCAAGGGAGGTCAATGTTAACAGGAAGGTTACACAGTGTTGTCATATAAATGGAGGGAATTTGTTTAGTGTCAAGAAAATAAATAATTTTGTTAAATTTCAGGGTGTGAGTGTAATATGCCCTAATCAAAGACTCTCAACTTTTGTACTTTTTGATACTGTACTTTTATTTTATGTTAACATTTTAGAGTAAACTGTATAAATTTCAATAATTTTATTCAGTATATATTCTGTTGTAGTGGTTATAGATCCTTTAAAATTCGATGTTTCCTTGTAAAGTTTCCTATAAAATACTCATACTGGCCTGTACCCGAGTAACTTAGCTTCCCATGTATAAAGTATGCAGAACAGATTTTGAAAGCTTTAAGAGATTACTGGATTATCTATGAAACTGATGACTTGAAGACCAGGTCGGACTTGGGAGATACATGTAGATCGGTAAGGTAGGAGGAAATACCATATGCATCAGTTCTAAAAAATTCTAGGATACGTCAAACAAACTATTAAAAACATATACCTAAATATATTATTAAATAGTGTAAAAACAAATTTGGCATAGTTAGAATTATTCTATCATTACACAAATAAATAATAAATGCCTCCATCATCCATCCACCCCTAGCCCCAAATTTTTTAAACTTCAATGGTGACAGCTTGAGTTTGCTTGAAAAGTTCAAATAATGTGAATCTCCCTGTTTACATATATGCAACAAATCATGATAGAAACAATTTGAAACACTTTCTAATCAGTTAAAATAACTTATGATCATGCCAAAAGAAGAAAAGCTGAACTGAAATTCATCTTAACACCAGTCAAATTGATATATTTCAATATCTTCAAAAAGGAACATACATTATATAAATTTTATAAAAATGAATAAAATTCATCTTAAACCTATAAAAACAACTAATTTGTAAAAGTCTTTACCACATTTTAATGAGGACATCATGAAACTTGTGGAATACACACCATAAGGTATTATTTTAGTATGATTCAGGCATCATATGCATTCTAGTTAAGTCACCAGTAAAAAAATTCTGATAAAAATTCTACAGTAGTACCTCAAACATCACAAGAGTAGGCTCAATCACACGTTCAGCAACTGATGCATTTGCTGCAGCTGCAGTCGCACCTTGAAAATCCATTAACATGTCATCCTGTGTGACACTTGATTTTTCTAGCTTAGTTTCCCTGGTACCATTTAGGGGAAAATCAGCAACACTTCCATCAGCTGATAAATCTTCCTCCACTCTTCGTTTTTTCACCACACCATCAGAGGCAATGTGATTAGTTTCACACTCTGAGGCATCTTCACAATTGGTTTCCATGTTAGTGACACCATCAACAAACTCCTGATTGTTATCTTCACACACATGACCCCCACAAGCATGCTCACCAGTCAGTGGAATTGGTTGTCGTGACATATTTTCAACATCTTTTGCACCAGATGATAGAAAGGGGGAATCATGCTGAAGAGCTGGCTTAGGAATCCAAAGGCCAGTACTGTTATCACGAGTGTATATCTGGGGAGGTGCATACCATTCATGCCTATCAACTGTGACCAACACAGACTGCAGCAGAACAACCATGTTAGCTAAACAAATCACCAAAAGATATAGCTTTTAAATGATTTCCATTCAAAAATGCACCAAAGGAATATAGATATAAATACCACCACTTCTAATACGGAAATATTATCATGTCAGATCAGAAAGTCAATCTTCTTCTAAAATCTAATATTGAATATTGATGTAGTGCTGAGAATCTGCTAGATTAATGCGCCAGTAGACTCCACTGTATAATTACAATAAAAATTTTCTATCCAATATAAACTTCTCAAGAAATCCACCGTAGTGTCAAAATCTGTTAGTTATAAGATTTCTTCCTTACTTCAATTTTTAACAAGTTTTAAGTAATGTTCTAGACTATTATTGCAGATTTATATTTTATATTTTGTTTCAATTAGATCATTTAAATTTCAAATAAATCTAATAGTAGGTTAGATATTTCAGGAATTCAGTTGTATCCCTATTTTATTTGGGTAACCATATTATTGGTACGAAATATCCAATGGCATCAGATAATTTGACGGACTACCTTTAATAGGTCTCTCCTCTCAACCATATTTTTTCTATCCACAAGGTTTGAACTCAAGACTTTGCTCAAGGGACCAAGTCCAGTACCACTCAAATCCACTGGAACGAGGTCAACTTTATTAGGCTTCTCAAATTGAAGAGAAAATTTGAAAAAATGAAGATGAAGGGTACGATGTCTCTTGCAAAGATTAAAAAAATTAGAGACAAACTTTATTTGACGTTCAAGATTCCATTACCAAAGTTAATCCAATAATATTTGGTGTTAAAGATCGGGTCGCATCAACTAATTTCATGCAAGACAAGGCTTAGATAACAAATCATGCCATACAATGTTTAAATGATAAGAGAACTTAAACTAAATCTCTATGATAACATTGATATAAGACAAGAAATTGATGACCAATTTGCTGACATAACGATTGCGGCACGCTTTTGATATCAACTTTGAAGTTCATGGAGATTAATAAAGCTTGGCATTTTCACGTCAAATATCAAGGAGTGTTAAAATTTATAAGATTTTGCCTTACTCAAATTTTGAGTAAGTTTTAGATATTTCTTCTATTATTGGTTGCAAGCCTGTATGTAGGCATTCTCATTTGTGAATCTCAATGGCTACTTTGCTCTAATTTTCATATCTCTAGTTTAAAGTTCTACTATTTCTATGTTTTTGTTTTACAATATACTTCCATAAAAAACACACATGTAACCATCCCTGTAAAACATTAGACGTTTATCATAACAAATAATATAAACAACCATGAAAGCTGAGCTGACTTCTACAAATCTAAGGAAAATATGTATATTAATCACATGTATAATTAATTACAAGTACACCATACAAACCCTAAATCTTATAGACCAAAGGAAAAGCAAGATCCTGATAAATAGAAAAAGTTAATGTTTTCATTGAAATATCATAAACACAATTTAATCAATGAGGAATTGTTTTCTACTCATGAACCACTAGGACCAATTTTATTGAAAATAGATAAAGGTTTCAAAATGTCAAACAACTCAATGAATGTTACGCGCCAAGAAATAATCAACAATAATTGAAATTATACACTAATTTAAAATCATGTTTTGATTGTGAAGTAACCATTACCTTCCTTCTATGACGATCCATGTAGCTTATATATTCCAATGGTACTCGAGCACCCCTAGATAGCTTAGAAATAACTGTTATTAGTTCCTCAAGACAAGATATTTCTTCCCCAGCAAATTTCTTAATTATTGCATGGCGAGGAACACCTGCTCTGAAGAGCATATATCTGCAAAACATAATATTACATTGAATAAAGCACATGTTACATATCAAACTGTAAAATAAACATCATCGGAATCCACTCCATCCAGGGTCTAGTGTATGAAAACATAATTGATGCTAGACTTAAGCTTATTTGCTAATTTGTCATAAGCAATTTCAAGGAATTTTTTAATAAAACTAGAGATAAACTCACGAGATGATCATACATTTAAAAATTAATGTTTTCACTCACCAAGCTATAAATAATTTTGATAAAACCAATCGATAAAGACAACAAATCTCTAATAATTTCTCTGGCTAGTAGACTTTAAATAGTTATCAAATTAGGAGAAGTTAATGCTTATGTATGCATACCCTGGTTCAGCCACATAAACAAGACCGCAATGGAAACGGAAGTTTCTAGCCTGCATTACAAAGAAGATAAACATAACCAAAATGAGACAGAAAGCTTAAATTGGAAGAATAACCTGTTTGGAGTTTTATGGCACAATATGTTCTGATAACCAATTTCCAGTAAATACTAGGAAAGAAACCGGTAGCCTACATCATAATAAAGGAAATGGTCCAGGTAGAGGAAATGCTAATTTAATGTAAAGATAAGCATACAGAGACACATGGATCAATATAATGAAGGAAAAATACCAAGCTACTCTAATAACATCATAAATATAAGAAACATGATAAACATTCCAGACATATTTCTCATTCAAACAGCCACCACCTCCACCTCTCAAACCGTAAGTCAAATCATATTCAACTAAATTGTCTCTGGACAAGAGTATAAAAAACAGTGAACATTCCAATTTCTGAGTACAGTCCAACTAACCTGCTGATAAGAAAGAGGATGTATTACTGCCCCACTCACTTCTAAGAAATAATCAGGAGTTATTGAGTGCAAATCTTGCACCTGATATAAAAATTAAAAAAAAAAAAAAAAAAAAAAAAAATCACCACAACGGTAAGCAATAACTGGAATTTCCATAATCATTATTTCAGATGCCAATAAAAGTTTTTGAGCCAGCCTCATGTTAGCAACAAACAAACTACTTTTATGTTTTCATCTGATGCTTTTGTTTTGGTTCAATTCTACGCCATGGGTAAATATTTCACTATTTCATGGATGGCTGATGTGAGGCACTAGGTTGACTCTTATGAGTTCATATTTCATAAACCTCTGAAGATAGGTGGTGAGGCCACGTCAGGTTGAACCCAAAAATAAAAAATTATCGCACATTTTGATTACAAAGGATTAAAGAATCACAATCTACTGAAAATTGCCATCTACCCACTGTATTGCATGCAAACAAAATTGTTAAACCAGTGTAAATTGACTATGCTTTCAATTTATTTACCATTTTATACAGTTAGCATTTCTTCAGCCCCTCTCTTAGTGGAGTTTGCAAGTAGGGCACCACGATGCCCTTCCCATATAAAATATAAGCATTTGGGTATGTCAAAATGTACTAAACTACTACTAATAAAGTAAATACCCAAGAATGAAAAATCTCACCAACAAAGTTAAACTCTTTGATGTGCCACCCCTTTCAATTTGTAATTCAATATTCTTGCTCACACTGTCATCAAGAAGAGTCTCCAGTTTCAAGAATTGAGTAATGACCTGCAATGAATTTTACAGAGTCAAGTTCTACATAAATTAGAAATGAGACTCCTATGTCTAAAGCCAACCACAAACATCACACAGACAATGAAAGACCCTGTTTTTGCAGCCTTTGAGTACAAGAAAGAAAGTACCAATAATAACTCACAAGACAAGGGAAGACTCTTTGAAAATAAAAGTGAAGTTAATACAATTTAGAAATTCAAATTCAAAACAGTTTTTTCAACCAATTGGTAACTCTAAAGAAATTGGAATTTAAGCCTAAGTTAACCCTTAAAAACCGGCATAGTAAGATGAGGTTTACATCTACCGATATATTATAATTTGACCTTATCTCTAGTTGACGTGGGTTCTTGAACAATAACAAAAGACATGGAAATGTAAAAGCAATAATACAAAGCTATTCATATTTGTTACTTTCCCAAGCAGCAGTCTCCCTGTCTTTATACCAATGGTTTGGATGTACAACAGTACACCTACTTTTCATCCAGAATAGTTTCTCGCCTCAACTTTCCTTCAATGTCAGACTTCCATAATCAAGTATGGCATTTGGTATGACCAGTTATCATTCTTATATGAAACATATAACCTAGTGTTTCACCAACGATGCTAAACAAACTAGATCCACATCAAGCATACAACAGAGAACCAAATAAGCACCAAAAATGAAATGGAGAGGGTGGGGCAGGGAAGCAAAAAATTTGTCCTTGATGTAAACTTACTTCTCCATTGACACGAACAAGTACATCACCTGGTTCCAAATGTTTATAAGCTGGACCACCTGGTACCTAAACAAGTCAAGGAGTAAAACCATAAAAGTTGAAATGGAATATCAACTCAAAATATTAGCACTCCAATTTGCTTACCACAGATTCCACAACAAGCATTCCAGTTTCACCAGCTGGAGAAGCCTGACGTACTATCTGCATAATTTAAAAGCAGTGTCAATAATTCAGGGCATATTTGAAGGAAGATACTGCTCCATAAAGATAACCTGAAAAAAAATTATCGAATAAAACAACCTGTTCTGTCTCAGTTTTGAGACCAAGGCGACGAGTCTCGTCAAACCCTTTATGGAGAAATGTCACCTACACCAGAGGATTGGATCATCATATGCAAGGAAAACATCCATTTTCAGAACCAAGAAAAAAAAAATCTTTAAACCATCTCTTATCTCATCAAAATATATAAGAACCAAAAAGTAAGCAGAATAAAGATGCAAGGAACTAAAATAACTAGAAACTACAAAAAGTGTGAAACCTCTACAATCAAAGCACGTCTGTAATGGGAAGACAAACAGATAAAAGATATGAGGATCATGGAATTACTAATTACAACAAGCGTAAACAATCATCTAGTATCTATAAGCATGAAGAAGTAAATTCAATATGTAAGGAATAAATATTATCTTGAGATTACTGAATGATACAACATTTGTCAGTATTTTCGTGTAAACTTACTATCAAAATTTAAAAAGTTGATTGTATAAAAATGATAAAACGGTAAGCAATAAGAAATCATATGGTAAGAGATTAACATTTTTCAAGTCCCTACAGTCTATAGACACAATAATTGCACTGAGAAATTAGCAACATGGAAATTTCAGAAAAATAAAGTGGTAAAGTTTAGGCAGGTATCTATTATAGCATTTGCAGAAATAGTTTTATTCATAAATCAATTTGGAGACAACAACAAAGAATATTTACCATATAACAAGTTCGTGAAAAAGAGTAAGCCTCTAAAAATGAGACATCATAAGCAGAAAGGAGAAAAAAAATGAATCAAAACTCTCTATCAAACCAAGGGTAAAAAATCAAAGGAGAAATATGGAGATTAATCATTTAATGATGGAGAGACAAAATCCTTCAATGATGGAGGAACAAGAATGACAAAACAGAAGTCCATTAATGATTTTATAGAGGATAAAACTTAATATAACACTTGAATGTCTTGGAAAAGGGACCAGACAAACCTAAAGCTATACTGAATAATTCCAAGTCTCGGAAAGTGGACTTTAAGCCTAATTCAATTTCAAAAAATTAGTTTGCAAGATAAGATTTACACCTACTTATATATTATAATTTGATTATATCTTTAATCAATGTGGTTCTTCACGCCAAAAACTAGACACCTCATGCGTGAAAATACAGTGGCTCAACAAGTCCAACAAACCTCACTACGAAACTTTGATCATTTAAAAAATGAATTTTAAATCTAACTCAACGTTGTAAAACTGGCTTGTAAAGTGAGGTTTACACTCACTTATATACTATAATTTGATCATATCCCTAGTGGATGTGGGATCTCCAACATTAAGTTCCTAAAGAAAGTAACTTTTTATCTTAACACAGCATTTTTATGCTTAAGATAACTAAGAAATGAATGCCTACAGACACGACTAGGGCTTTATTGACATTTTTTCAAAGAAAAATATTTCAATTTACTAGGAAAACTAATTGAAAGGAAATTTAATATCAATATTATTCACTGCAATGCAGCACACAAAACATTCAAGATTCAGTACCATGAAATAGTTTAATATTATATCACGAGAAAAAAAAAAAACACAAAAGGAAGAACCTGCAAACAACAATTGACAGACCTGAAGCGTACCACGAGGTATAGAAACTGCCTGCCATTTATCAACATAAGTTTCACTTCCCTTTTGAAGAAACCTTAAGGCCCTCACAACCTGAAATGCAATCGAATTAGTTAGTCCTGGGTCCTGACAAGAGGAGCTGAACTTCTTGATTATCACAAGAAGCATCAAACAAGTTCAACAAATATATATATATATATATATATATATATATATATATATATATATATCAAAAGCTCACTCGTTCTAGAGGAAGAAAGAAGGCTGATGCACTTGATGACTTGCTCCCAGCATTCAGAGCCACTGCCCTGCCTTGCCAATCTATAACTGGGGAACCACTTGACCCTCCTTTGGTCCCAGATGCTGCCTGAAATGCAAAAAGTAGATATAAGGTTGCAAAAAAGGATTTGGCAAAGACTAGACAAGCATAACATATACGGCCATGGTAAATTACGTCTAAAGAAGACTTCAAAACCACTCCATACAAATCACTCTATCCATGAAATAAGTCGCCCAATGCAGGCACAAAATGATCCCCTTGAGGTTAATTTTCTTTTTCTACCAGTTTTAGCAATAAATCCTGCTTTCAATTCTACAACATTCCAACTTTCAGAGTAATTAAAAAAACTGAGAAAAAAATTTAGAATGCCATTGGATATATTATAAGACACTTGAAATGAAAGCTGGGAAGCAACTAGAAAGAGACTAAAATTTCCAGGAAAATAAAAGATAGTAAAATTTGAAGGAGAAAGGAAATAACATAAACAAACTCACAATTTAGAATTTTAATATAAATGGTATAAATAATATTTGTTCCCACTTACTTGCATATAGAACGTGTTGAAGTCATTATACCCATCCCTGCATAAAAAAATAGTTCCATTATCTAAATTCAACCTGTTTGCATAAAGAGAACAGAAAAGGCTACAGATACTCTACAGCATACTTCTTATAATGAGGAGCATCCCTGTCCAAACGAGCAAGAGTACCAGCCAAAATGGAAACCTGAAAGCAAAAGCCAAAATAATTATACAAAGTTTATTGGAAGAAAAGGATCAAAGATAATATTAGAACACACTATTCCTTTGCATTAATACAAAACAAGTGGCAATTATGAACAGGCTTAAACAAGAAAAACTACCAAATGCTGATGCAAAACTTGATTTTAGAAACCAAAGGCCTTACAGAGGAAAACAAAATGGATGCAGCTGGACCAGGACATATGTTGAAAACTGACTGATCATGATTAGAAACCAAAAGAAAAAAATCCCAACATATATCATTATGCTTTGTCCACAATGTTCTATTGAGTTGGTCAGTTTCCCAAGAAAAGCATCACTTGCTAGTCATTTGATGTGTATTTTTATAAGCATGGAAATCATGTAGCTTTGTTTTACAGGAGTCAATTAAAAAGAACAGAAAAATGCAAGACAAGGTACAAGGAAGGGAGAGGAGGAAGAATAAGAGGATTTGAGGTAAATTTAAGGTAATACCTTCTCGCCACTATCATTACCAACAACTCTGATTTCTAGTCCAACACATGCAGCTTCAGGAGCAAGAGGTATCTCTTCATAGCTCAAAAATTGTATAGCACTAGGATCATAACGAAAGAACCCAAAATCATGTACCTACAGATGCGTATATATTTAGTTGGTTGCATCAACAGGCATACAGAGAAAGAAATTATAAAATAATTCTAGGCCAGAACTAATTATTAAAAAAAAAAAAAATACAAAGACACACACATACAATAACTCTGAGGACCACAATAATAATCTATAAAAGTTAAACAAATGAACAAATTAATACAGTTTAAAATACAAATTTTACAACACAAATTCACAAAATAAAATAAAAAATGCTAACAATAAAACACAACAGAAAGGGGAATCAGTTCGTTGTTTCACAGTTTAAACACGAAAAGAGCTCAGTTAAACCATAAAAATAAAAGGTGTCTTGAGTTGATAAAACAGTCTTCCCTTTCAACAATAATAATATCTTGATCCTCCTCAAGCAGGTAATAACAATATAAACATATGAAGGTGTTTTTGCATCATAAAGACTTATTGAAAAGCTATAGCAGTAGTGATTTTGAACGTGCGTAACAGTAACCACACGATTGCCATGTCTTCACAGTCCGCAGTGAACAGAAGTTTATATAAAGCAGAGTGCATGTATAAATGACAAAAAATGTAACAGAATGAAAGAGAGGATTCAGCTAGATCGTCAGTAATAAACTGTTGGCGACATCACATTGAGAAATCAAAACGGAACAGAACTCACTAACCGGATCTCTGTAAATCGGATGCACCGGAACCTCTTCGCGGTTCAGAAACATGGCTTCGGCAACCACAGGACCTACGCATTCGAAATAAATAGATCGTCAACGCGAACAGAATTCAACAAAAAAACAAAAATCAAAAGCGGCGAGGTTAACTAACTACCTGGCTTGACGACGTGGCGATTAGTGAGAATGATGCCGCGGCGCTTGTCGACGATGAAGCCGGTGGCGTAGCTGGCGGCGGCGGACTCGGTGTCGAAGGAGCGAGTGGCGGTGGTGCGGAGGACGACGACTGCGGGGACGACTCTGTTGAGCGCTTTCCGCCAGTCCTCGGCGGTAGCGACGTTTTCCTGAAATGGCGGATCAATTTCCATGCACAAGTCATCGGTCTTGACGACGGCGCCGGAATCCAAACCGTCCGATCCCAACCTCTCCACTGGATCTCCCATTTCAGCGATCAATAATGAATGCTCGCTCTTCTTCTACTGATACTATGTAGATATTTCTTCACTATAAGCTGAGTGTGTTGTGTTATTTGTGTGTGTTTGATGAGTTAGGGTTGGGCACTGACGATTACAAAAGTGTCTAATAGTCCACGCCAATGACTACACGCTGAGGTGAGGTCTGCGAGTCGCCACGGAGTTTAATGCGTACGTGTTTCCGGAAGAAGGCTAGCTCAGACCATGGCCAATGAAAACCCGAACCCTCAATTATGAATCAATAATGCTCACAAATCGAATCATTTTTTGTTTTCCTTAGTTTCCTCTTTTCCTACTTTTGTATTCAATTTCCATTTCTCTTCTCTTTAAGGCATATTCATAGCAAGATTGAATGCAAAATTAGTTAGTAAAACGAAAATAAATAAAAAAATACAATATAAGTTGTAGAAAATAGGATGGAAAATGGGAAATGAAGGTGATTTAATTTGTAGAAAGACAATGTAAAATAAAGAGTAATTAATAAAAGTTTTATACTTGATAAAAACAAAAACTAAATTAATTGGAATATATATTCATACTCTTGTATAGTAAGAATAAATACTAGTTAAAATTGAAAATTAATTAATTATGAAAAAATTATTTTATAAAATTATAAATAGTATTTAAAAATGGTTTATTTAAGTAATTAATCTCATATTATGTATAATTTTGTCTTCAAACCATTTCTAAACAATTAAAATATAATAAAATTAATTCACAAACTAATTAATTAAATTTAAAAATTCTCACAAAATTAATTACTAAATTTTTAAATAATTTATTCAAAAAATATCAAAATTTAATTATTTTATTATATTTGTTGGTATAATATTTTTGTTTTAATTATTTGTAGTATTATGATAAAAAAGAAAACGTAAATATTTTATTATATTTATTGATTATTTTTTTCAATTTAAAAAATAATATATATAAATATAAAATATTTTGTAAATTCTGTTGCAAATATTTAATTAATATTTACAATATAATTTGTTGTATTTTTTAATATAAAATAGGTTGTAAAAATATATTTCCTTTTTCATGTGTTTAAAGTTTCCTTTTTCAAACTTTCTTTGCTTTCTTTTTATCTTTTAATAGTTGGAAAGTAAGAAGAGGTAAGAATTTTTTTTTTAATATTTCTCTTTTCTTCCCCTTGTATAAAACACCTGTCTTCCTCGTCAAACAATTCCATAAGTAATTTTAACTAGTAGTTAGGAATTTAAATGTTATTTAAAAAATATCTAGAATTTCAAATAGTTTTATATCATATTTAATATCATCACTGAGTAAAATATTTTTTGTTTAATGAATGCAACTTAAATTATTAATAGATTAATGTATAAAAGAATATGTTTTTTTTAGGAAAGAAAGGGGCTAAGTAAGAAAGGAATACCTAGGTCGAGCTATTAAGGACAACCAGATGAAAGAAGGGACACTATCAAAGAAAATAATTTCTCCCTACATAATTATTTGATCTGGAGATAGGATGAAGATATTTGCGTGTTCCTAGAACAATTTGCTTAACTAGAATTTTGCTATATGATTATAATTATCGAGGTCTTCAAATTTAAAAAAATCATAAATTTGGGTTTTATTTATAAAAATAGAATTATTATATTATATTTGACATAGGATCGTATTTTACAAGAGTATAACGGAACTAATGATTGGTTTGAAGAGATAAATCCATCTTTAACAGTCTCTTTGTTAAATGAAAAGGGTATGAACTTTAGGGTTGTATTATTAAAATTTTGACTAAAGTTTTGCAATCGTGTCGCACTCGCACTTGAAGTATATGCGAAGAAAGTAGCCAAACCATACTGGGGGACATTTCATCACTTGGTCGGTTTGTCCGCCGGCCCATTTTCACACTTTTATGCAACATTTTATTTTCATTTTTTTATTTCGAAGAAACATCCTTAAATATGTCTTCAAAAATATTCTCTTGGTTTTTCAAATATTAACTTGCAAATTCCAACCCACTTAGTCTCTAATATTTCAATTTAAGTTAGATCGGTGTAGATTTACCAACTATATTCAGTTTGAATATGTTGGGAATTAATACTTTTAATTTAAGGTTTTCATTGTTAGATCTGAGAATTTTGTTTCTTCAGTAATATTACATTTTAATTGTTTTAACGGACAATACTTCCTTTCAAATCTACCAAGTGAGATACATTGTCATATATGTTGTTTCGTTTTAAATTTTAAAACTCAAACTGTTCCATTTTGAAAATATATAAAGTCGAAATTAATTTAAATGTTAAATTTAATTTATTAAGATAAAATTGCATGATAGTAAATGAAGACACGTACAAGCAACACATATGCTTTTGCTAGCAACTATAATGCTATAAAATCAATTATAATCTTAAAAACAAACACACACTAAGTCATTGCAGAAGGAGAAGGAGAAGAATTTTGGAGAAGGAGCTTTTTACCACTTGTATGTCATTTTATACAGCAGTTTCTTTACAAATGAACTACAAAATCATGCCCTTTACCACTGACAACTTAGTTTATTGACAATCACCAGTCACTCGATACCTCCACAATGGCCTGGACTGGCATCATACTTCACTATGTATTATTCCTTCTTTTTTTCGTTTTCTACTATGGGAATTTACCTCACAGACCCCAAGTGCAGAGACAAAAAAGAAAAGGTGAAAAAAACTGGAAAAAAGGCAGAGTTGGGCAGCGGCAACTATCATTTTGAAGAAACCTCAGAAGCACAGCCAGCTATAGGAAGATCACTTGGGGTGCACACGAGAGCCCTTTGTTGTAAATGTCTCAGACTTTGTTCCATGCTTACTTGAACCATCTCAGCCAGCATCTTCTTTGCTTTACCAGATTGATCATCCCCATCAATCTGTGATATGATGTTGCATACTATATTCTCCAGAGTGTCAGGTTGAATTTCAGATCTCGGATAAGGAGACTCTCGCAGTAACTGCAAAAGGGTGCGTGCTTTTGACTGAGACTTAGGTGTCCCTTGAACAGTAAGCTCAAGAAGTCCTGGAATGACACCTTCTCTTAGAATTGGTTCCCGGTATTTACATCGATCGCTTTGGCACATTGTCAACAGTGCTCCAACAGCATGCTCCCTACTTTGGAGAGTGCCACTCTCAAGAACCTCCACAACTGCCAGAACCCCGCCTTCCTCAGATGTCAAGGCAGTTCTGCCCTCATCATAGTCCACCAGGGATTCTATCAAAGCGCAGCATTTTTCAGCTGTTTTTGAGGACTTTTTACAGGTTTTAAGAAGATCAACTATGGAAGGGATTGGGTTTGTCTCGAGAATGGTGCTGAGATTAGTAGGGTGTGTTGATAAATTAGAGAGAGCCATTACTGCATCAGCTTTAGCTTGGGGGCTTCCATCTCTAAGGATCTCTACAAGAAGAGGAATGGCACCGCAAGCACTGATAATAGGTTTGTTGGTCGAAGAGGCAGATAGTGTGAGCAATGATGCAGTTGCAGACTCCTGCAGATTTAGATCTTGAGACTTGAGGAAACTAACTATCGGTTCTAATGCACCAGCCTCCACAATACTGATTTTGTTCCTGCAAGTCCAATTCAAGTAATGAATACGGTTGAATTGTGACTAAAAAAATTATCTAACAAAAAGTTTAAACATCTGATACTTGTAGAATGGTAAGGCAACAAAATAAATAGCATAGGGTACAGAAAACAAGCCAACGTTTAATTCATGATGAACTGCTATAACTTCATCCAGCTATATAATGTAACATCAGATCTGCCAGACAAAAGAAATTGAAATCCTGATATATTATTTTTTAGTGATTGGAGTTCATTCTTAAGTTAATGCATTCTATTCAATCACAACCTGGAACATACCCAATCTGTCTTAGATGCAGAAGACTAATGATGTCATGGTACAATGTGGAAATAATAAAACTACTAATGTAAGCAAGAGTAGAGTAAGATCTGATTCCCCTGGTTTAACCCTCTTGTGGTGGTCAGATATCAGGTCATTTACTTCTTGCTATGCACATACTTGTTCATGATGCTGGCTCAAAACACCTACCTAAAGGTCCCAGGAAAGAGAAAGAAACAAGAGAGAAGGGGAGGGAAGGAATGGATATAGATAAACCCAAAAGAAGTACCGGTTTCTCTTCTCAAAAGGATCTAGATCGACAATAATCGTGTATTAAAACATGAGCCAAAACAAGAAATTTTAGGTGTGCTTGTTTTGTATAGGTGGAAGTTGGGAAAGTAGGAATTTGGAATGAAAATCACTTCACAATTGTTTGGTATAGCAAAAATAGAGGTAGGTTGAAAAAGGAGTGCAACTCGTTTACGCTCCACCCCACAAATTTTGGTCACTCCTAGAGTATGAAAGTGATTTTTTACCCTCTATTCAAGCAACAATGAGTAAAAATAAAAACTTTCTACCCCATCTTTCGGTCCTTCTTTTACCTTCCCATTTTCAACCTCACTTGAACAAAATTAGGAGAGGAGTAGGCAAAAAGTCATTTGAACATCACGTTCAATGCAGAGATCTGAACCATCTCTATAAAAATTAAGCACACAGTTGTTAAACCGCTAATTTAAAAGCACTGAAGAAAAAAAATAAGAAAACAAAGAAAATAGAATTCTCCCATTTCTGTATCCTAAAAGTCATTAATGCATGTGGAATATCTTTCCCTTTTAACCCGTTTGGTAATTTAATCATTTTCCGTATATGATAATCAAATATGGCATTATTATTCATGCAGATGACCATAATCGGAGTAAGCATACCGTTCTCTTATATTTTAACCCTTTATGCAAATATTTAGTTACCAACTAGAAGCGAAAGCAAAATAAAGGAAGTAAAACTGTTCCTTTAGCTAGAAGGTGAAATTTGACACTAAGCAACAAGCACTGAATGATGGAAAGACTACTTCCGCAATAAGACATGATCGAAAAAGGAAAAAGAAACAAAAGTAAAAAAGAAAGAGCACCATGTGAAACAAAGGAAATCCACCTCGCAATCGGATAAGTTTCAACAGCAAAAAGCATCCAATTCTTTCTTGTGTGAGATAGCATTAGCATGCATGCATTTCAGCCACCAAAAGCAATTATCATTCACAAAGCAACGTACTCAACATTCTAGACTTCACAAGATAACACACCTCTCACCACGACACGCAAAATAAATAGTAATAACCTTATTATAATTAATTAATAATCATAGTAATATTCTATAAGAATAATAATAAAAGGTAAATACCAATTTGATGGTTCATTTTCTAATTTCAAGAAACAAAATATTGTAGAGAGTTCAATCAACCACTGAAATATGTGACTCTTGCACCCTAAGGCATGATAAAGTGGTTTTGCTTATTTTCTGTCAAAGATGGAAACTAACTACCCCTCCCTCCCCCCAAGATAAAAGTAAGGTATACCTGAATCACCCATCATCATCATCTTTCCTAACAAACATCTAGGTAGACTATAAAATCGAAAACTCAACCAAATATAAAGAAAAAAAAAAAAGGAAAAGAAAAGGGAACTAGTAGTGAGAATAAAGAGCAGAATCAGAATCAGTTTATAACACCGTATATGCTATAGACCATTATTATACAATACTATACTATTATTGTGATTAAAGAAATCCATCAAATCCCAAATTGATAATATTTAATTCCAGTTTTATATCAAATACCAACTCGATGGCTTCAAGGTATCGCATATGTTTCATAAAGCGCACGAATTCCCAGAATATAAAAAAGTGCGTCAAACAACAACTAACATAAAATTAATCACAAAACCGTATAAATTAAAGAAAAAAAATTACACCCACTACGAATAAAGTAATCACACCAGGCAAAAAAATCTAATTTAGTTTAGGTGTTTCATTCATTTTTCATGAAAAATACAATTAGTCAGAATTTTGCACTGTTTTTAATTTTGGGGTGATTAGAAAGGGAAAGAAAGGAAGGGTAGTACGGTACTTTTCGTCTTTGACGGCGAGGTTGAGCAAGGCGAGGAGAGCGGGTTCGTGTGACTCGGGCGAGTCGACTCGGAGCATGGAAACGAGTGGACCGACAGCCTGAGAGAGTTGGCGCCGACAGCGCTGGGACGTCTTGGTGAGTCGGCGGATGTCACGAGCGGCTTGGAGGCAGAGGTGGGGGTCGCCGGAGTTGATGAGGTGCAGCGCGCGGCGTACGGCAAGCGGCGTCCGCGGCTCCTCCGTGTCGAAAGTGAGGCCGTCGGAGGAATAAGAGGAGGAAGATGAGGGAGAGAGCGAATGGGGACTCTCCATTGAGGTGGTAGCGAGAGAAAGTAGAGAGAGAAAGAGAGAAAATATCTGTTTTGTTGGAAGGGAAGAGAGTGAAAGACGCAAAGTGTGTGGCTTTGGTGTGGAGGCTCCTGGGAGAGGCGTTAAGCAACAGTTATTTGTAACGTATAAAGAGAGAGCTGTTGGTTTGGTAGTTTGGTAAAACATTAGAACAACTCCGTATATTTAGTATTTCTTTCTTTATTTCTTTATATTATATCATTACACTATTAAATATTATTTCATGGGTTTATATATAACAACATGATTAGATCGTTTGAAAATAGATTGAAGTTTCAAAGTAAGTAACTAATTCGAAGAATGAACCTCATATAAAAAGATTATATATTTTTATTATTATTATTATTATTATTATTATTATTACTATTATTATTATATTACTTGCTATTCTTCCATTGTTGTTTCGGCTCGGTTATTATGTTGGTCTAGTATTGAATCGACGTGTTACACTATTTTTTGTGGGCCTTTGAGTACATTATTATTTTTAACTTTGTGCATACTTGAAAATGGCCAAAATATCCCTTCCACATAATTTTGAGGGAAAATTTTAATTGGTTGCGAAAGGGTGTGATTGAAAATTGGAAAATGATAGGACTATTTATGAGGAGGAGAATATATTATGTAATAACATAAAGGACATAGAATATATGCTTTTTATACCGTTGTGCATGGTGTTTCGTCGGTAGGTTTGTTCAATTTCAAACAAATGAATATTCAAGACATAAGAAAAATGAATATTCAAGTGGGGAAATTAAAAATTATATCGTCATCCAATCTCTTTCTTTTGCCTCCTTCTAGAATAAATAAAAGTTTATTTGTTAAACGTGCTCATTTTGGACTACTTGAATTTCTTGGTTTATTTAGTATTGTGGAGTTGTCAGGTTGATTCAATGGTCAGAAAATTATTTATATTAATTACAAATTACTACTATTATTTTCACAGTAAACTCTTTTATAAGGATTTGAAATTTTAATTTTGTCGTTTAGATTAAACCTACCGATAATGTATATCTCTATCGGATTCTATTATTTTGGAGAATAACTCTCTTTTCATCCTCTCAGTTAAACTGGTCTCTATCTACACATTTTCTATTCTTTCACTTCAAACTAATTTCAATACACATTACAAGAGTCATAATTTTTTAAAGATTCTAAAATTTGTTTGAACTTAAATTTTTATTACGAGATGTTATTACCTTTAAACTTAAATAAAGGAACAGTTATTTTATGATAAATTTAAAATATTTTTTTAATAATTATTATAAAAATATCAATTATTAAAAATTTAAGTATAAATGTAAATCTCATATTAAATGAAAATGAAAAAAAAGTTAAATAATATATAAGAAATAAATTATGACACCTTTCTGATATTTTTTTTTCTCCACTCATCTAACAAATATTATTGTAATAGTAAAGTTTAAATTCAATTTATTATTTCTTTCTTTAATTTTTTCAATAATATTAGGATATTATTCTTTCGATACAAATCATTAAAACAACAACAGGTAAAAAAACACCTAGAATAATATTTTATAGAATTTTGTATTGAAAATTAAAAAATATATTTTTGCACAAACTACTACAAATAAAAATGTTAATGGTATGTATGTCCTCGTATAATATTCTCACACTATTAAGAAAAACTAATAAATAACTTTTTTTTGTCGGCAAAACTAATAGATAAGTTAGCGAATAGAAAATTTTACGAAAATATTGTTACACTATTCTATATAAACAATTAAAATATTTAGAGAATAATGAATAAGAGAGTTGTTTACAATAGTTATTTTGTGAAAAAAAATAATTTTAACATGGACTCCACTAATAGTTCATTAAAATTAAAAGAAAAAGGCAATTATCTCCAATATTAAATATTCATCTTTAGTGCACTTACATTAAAATATTAGTTTTATTGATAAAGAATTTATGTAGGTAATTAAAATGTTCTAAGCTGTTCTATCTAATTGGTTTATAATGATTGTTAAACAATATTCTATTTCGCCTATTGGATTTATTGTTAACATTAAGATAATTATATTAGTTTGAGCATCTAATCACAATAGCACTAAAATCAAAATCAATTTATAATTTGTTGGCACTGAATCAATTTAAGATATTATTTTTATATTGAATCAATTGCTGAATTTTTGAAATTCATTTCAGTTTATCAAAAATGTTAACCAATTTTATACTATCTGTTATTTTCAACATTTTTTCTGAAGAAAAAAGAAAACCCAACTGGTAAGAATTTTTATCCTGTAAAGGAAAAATCAGTAGGTTAGTGTCTTTATATTTACATATCATTTTTTTAATTATATTAATTGCATGGATAAACTATTATTGAAAATATTTATTAATATTGTGGATCATCTTTTTAACATTCAAAGTTGATCTGGTTTTTTTTTTTCTTACACCTTTTTTTTAAAAAAAAAAAGAAACAACCTTATTAATATTTTTTTTACTACACCTAACTCTCATGATTGACTAGGTTTATCTAACAACAGGAAAACAGGGTTGTGACTAAAGTGTAGCTGAATAAAGAAGGGTTAAATGAATGTAGGCTTTGTGGAACAGTTGAACTCTGAAACATGGAAATCATGAATGTCACCTTAAAAATATGCTTAAGGTACGGAAAGAGACACCTAATTGGAGGATGGAAACTCTGTATTTCTATTGGCACATCACTTACTATGCACTTTTTCCACATGCAATGGCTGAGTGAGAGTGTTCTTAGAACACAAGTTTTGTATTTATAAAAGCAACAACATTTCAATATTAATGCTATTTATCACAAGCAAACGGCTTCACAAATCTGTTCCTTCCTTCACCTTCAAGTGATTTTTCCACAAGGTAACCCTTTTTTTTTATTTTCTTCTCCCTTTTCTTGGGTTTTTAATTAAGTAAAGCAAGTCTTTTAATACTCTTTTCTCAGGATTAAGGGGCTGATTAAGAGTGATTTGTTTGTGAGAAAAATATTTTCCATTTTGTTCTTTTAAGCTGTTAGTACTATTTCCTCAAAACTAAAAGCAGAAAAAAACGTTTACAAAAAAAATACTAACAACGGCCATATTTATTATTTTCCAGATCATGTCATGATGTAGCTAAGTTGCAGGTTTCCGAGAATTGCGATTCTCTCCAGTAGATTATTATTCCATTATTTGTCAGGCTTTTATTGTGTCGGTGACTTTCTTTTTTCACTTTATTTGTATTCTTATTTTGTTGTATTTCTTTAATGGTCTTTTTCACCTACGTACCTTCGTATTATTAGACAGCTATTAAATATGTATTTTAATCAATTAAATTTTGAAAGTGATATTTTCATTATAATTACTTTATTTGAATTTATTTTTCTTTTCTGTTATTTTTCTTTTCTTTCTTAAACTCTTCGTCGTTTATTTACTTTCTTTGCAATTATATATCAGAAAGTTCAAAATTACCATTTATTTCTATCACGTCTAAGTCATTATTAATGTTTTTTATAATTTTTATTATGTTATATCATTTTTAAAATCCTATTATAAATAATTTATTTAGTAGTTGACATTTTGAAGACTGAGATATATTATTTTAGTATTGTAATTTAGGTTTTAAAATATAAGTCGTGTGGATATAGTTAAATGGAAAATTTTATAAGATTTAAATTTTAATTCTATAATCATAAGTATAACCTTGTAATAAAGATGTTCTAATAAGTTATTATTATATAATTTTATACATTTAACTTTCCTAGTACTCATATGATATTTCTTTCTCTTTTTGTTTTTTTTTTTCACTAATCATAATATTGTAAGCATTACCAAATTAAAATCAGCATTAATTATAATAGAAACCATTTAAATATTTATTATTTTCAGAATTTTGAACCATTAAAATAAATATTTAAAAGTTTTAATCTTATGTACTTGTTGCATACAATAGCAAAACTGTTCTTTATATGATGTTTTGTAGATCTACGCATGCTTGCAGTATCATAAATAATTTTATTTTTTATATATATAAATACATGAGTTAAACTACGTACTCCAGTAAAAAAAATCGGATTCCCGGATATAAAAATAGTTAGGCTTACATTCAATTTTTTAAATTAAATTGTAACATATTTTATTGAAATGTTCTTATTTAAACAATTTTGTTGAAACTAAATAAAAAATATATGTTTAAAGTTTATTTTTTTCTTTAATAACATCTATTTTATTAAAATTTATTAACAAACGGTACAAAATTATAATTCATTATAAAAGTAAATTCAACTTACATACAAGTTTTTTTCTACTGTAAGTACGATATATCTAGTCTATTTATTTAAAATTTAAATAAGACTTTTTTTAGAAAAAAAATAAGTTTAGTCCATTATAAATTAAATTGAAATAACTCGTTATTATTAACCAGTAATCAGAATAAATCTTATCCAATTAATTCAATAAGCTAAATAATTGAATATAAATAAATTTTAAAACATTGTATTCCAGTCAAAGCTAAATTGGTCAAATTAGATTCAAATCTGACTCAATCCAACACTTGCTCAAACTTAATATTTTTTAATATCGTAAAACCTTAGAAAAATAGCAATATCATCCCATTAAAGATGTATGGAATATTTTGGTATTATAATAATAATAATAATAATAATAATAATAATAATAATAATAATAATAATAATAATAATAATAATATTTATTTATAGGTCGTTTTATATTACTCTCGAATCACAAATTATTATGAAAATTATTAATTCTACAACAATGATTTGTCAAGTCCAAAAAAATGATTTCTGAATATACATTTTAACGTAAAACCATTTTAACTGATCCTCGATATCTATTAAATTTTAACTAAAACAATGTCAGTTTATAAATAATTTTGAATGTTAATTCAGAAATAATTTTCGAATTGAATGTGTTTAAATGAGTTTTTAATATCTAAAAGAGTTGGTTATGAAATATTTTTTAAAAATTGAAGGTAATTTATTATATAAATAATTCTATTAATTTTGAAACAACTCATATTTATTAATCTATATAAAAATGATGTTATTATTGATAAGAAAGTCTCACTGTGAATGGTTTAAATAAGATATATGGTGATGATAATGATTAGTATAAGGTTTAACGGTTGGAAGGAAGTGATCTGAATTTGAATTTGACTTTATGTTTGGTGCGATATGAAGTGATGCAAATAAACGATTGGAAAGAAGACACGTCATATTCAGCCGAATGCGCATATCACGTCATACTGATTTCTTGTCTTTTTTGGTTTTCTTTTTTTAAACAAAAACAAATATTTTTTTTTGTTTAATGGTTTTAGTTTTTTATATTTTTAAATTAAAATTTTGATCTAACATTCAATTTAATACTTTTTGGATTTTAATTAATTAAATTACCAGGACATCTTAAATGGACATGCTAGAGCTCGAACTTGGTTGATTTAAATAAAATAACTGAATATATACAAATTTCACAACTGAACCAAAATTGTAAAATTTTCAAAATACGAAAACAAAAGTTGCAAAAAAATAGAGGAAGCACAATTATAAGTCAAAAAAAAAAAGGAGGACTAAAATAATAATTAAACTTTTTTATGAATTTTCATTCAAATATATAGTGTTTATTTTTAAATATTTAAGTAGAATTTGGACTTAGCCAAATTTATGTATTTAAGTATAATCTTATCTTATGAGTATAAATTTATATATTTTATGACCAATTATCTAGACTTAAGTAAAACATATTTAAGTGAATTTTAGATTTTTTGATAAAAAAAATAAAGTAAAAAAAAGATATTATGTGAAATCTTGTTAACTCCTATATGCAGATCAAATATCAAATTGACCACATATTTAAGAAATAAGATTATCCGTCAATATTATAACCTATAATGTTAATATCAGTATCAAGTTTTTTTTTTTTTTTTTTTTTTT
>Ga0209489_101327_pt1 | contig 50599 bp, 20 predicted proteins | sample SiratrowhiteBW_FD_187527 | JGI IMG/M metagenome (GOLD analysis project Ga0209489, IMG submission 187527) | Root nodule microbial communities of legume samples collected from California, USA - Siratro white BW (SPAdes) (version 2) | ecosystem: Host-associated > Plants > Roots > Nodule | place...
TTTACTTATTTAATTAAAGGTACCGCCTTAGGGCGGGCGTCGTGGGGGTGCTAATACCTTCCCCACGCGTAACCGACTCCCGGACTTTGAGTCTGGTTTCATGAACTTGCCTTATCTAATCTTTTTTTGGTTTTTCTATGGTTTTCCATAATTAACTGTAGTGGCGACTCCTCTGTTTTATCTAAAAATAATTTTATCTTTGTTCGCCGTCCCCGTCGTGACCCCGGTTGCGACACATATATTATATATGGATAAAAGTTTTGTTTTACTTACACATTTTTAATGTATATAAATTTAATAAAGAAGATCAATCCATTATTAAAAATAAATCAAATGATATAAATATAAATTTAATAAAAAAACAAATAATTAAAAATAAATTAAACGATATAGATATAAATATAAGATATTTATATAATTAGGAATAAATAAATTAATATAAAAAAGAAATAATTGTTATATTATTATAATAGATTAAATAATAAAAGACTTGACAACTTCCCTTATCTTTTTAGTAATCATGCAGAAAAGATTATATAAGTTACAGTATTGATATGACATGTAGAAAAAGAAAGATATATAAAATGGATATAATAGGAAAAGAAGGATGGTGGAGGGAGAGAAATGAGAGATGGTAGAGAGAGATAGAAGAAAATTTGAAAAGAAGATGATGAGATAGAAGAAAATTTCATATAAGTTATTTCTTTTTTAAGAGTTATGGAACTCACAATACTTTTTTTTATCCTCTTTTGTTTTTAATTCATTAAATTTATTTTTTTATTTTTTAAAAATTTATTTACTTTTGAATGTTCAATATTTTAATAAATTTAAGCAGTAAAATATTACACTAATCAAAATAGTTCTTCTAAGCTTGATTTATAAAAGAAAAGTGCTTCTAAATGTTAAAAATTTGTCTACCCCAAACCTATGCTTGGAAACACAATTTAATGAAAAAAAAATCATATTTTCAAGCATAATTTTCTCAAATATATTTTTTTTTTCAAAAAGTTTACCTATTTACACAACAACAACATAATATTAGATCACTTTGACGAAAAAAAAAAACCATGAATTTGTGTTCTAAGGAGTGATTAACTATACGCATGGAACTGTATTATAAAATAATTATGATGTATAAAAGAGAACTATAATGTTGAAACTTGTATCTAACTTTTATTATTCTTTTCTTCTACTGAAAGCAAGGTAGCCTTGTAGCAGAAAGTCACCATACTAACCCATCGAAATATAGAGATCACTGAAGTTAATATTATTTACAAAAATTTAAACCCCAATTTTCACTGAACTTGAAAACTTGTATTCCAACTTTAAAATGATTTTTAGATTTTAAAGAGTTGCACCACACATCCTGTAAAACTATCATCTTTACTTTCTGGCTTTCACTATCATCTTTACTTTATGGCTGAAGCGAAGAATTTAATGAAATCCATAACCATGAATATTTTGTGGCAATATTTTACAAATTTAAACCCTCTAAAAGTATATGATGGGCAGCAAAAGTTAACGCCTGATAGAAATTGGTTGTACGTGTGTAAGGGCAAAACGCTCAGGAACACAATCACAGCACACCACACCAATCAAAAACACACGTGGCTGCCATAATCTGAACCAACAATTTGTCTACCAGAATAAATAATGAGTTCAAAATAATGTAGTGTTGGAGAGGTTGAAAATAATGTTAGTATTTTGTACGATTTTATTTGTTGGAGTTGAATTTTTTTTTCGTGTGTTCTTCCCCACAAGAATATTGTGTCCATTCATATCCCAACAAGAAATACAGATAATAATATAAAATATAATCAAATTAAATGAAGTCCTACTACATCATATATATTCTAATCAAATCAGACAAAATATAACTCAAATAATTAATTAAATAATAAATCTTTAATAATTAATGGTATCTACTACTTATTTAAAAATATTATTTTAATATTTTAACCTAAATTCAAAAGAACCTATAATAGTAAAATGAAGTAAATAAAAATAGGGAAAATTGATATTTCTAAGATTAATACATAAATTAAATAAAATTGAGTAATCATTACAAAATTTGTTCATATAATTATTGTAAAAGAAGACAAATTTGAAAAGTATTCATTTTATATACTTTATTTTATATTTAATTCAAAAATAAAATATATAGAATAATAGAACTCATTCATTGCTATTTTCAGTAAAAGAATTCTTTCATTTCATATATTTTTTCCTTTAGTCTATATTTGGATTAGGAAGTAAGTGAGAAAGTGAAAAAAATTATATAAATAATTAAAATCAAAGATAAAGTTGTTTGAATTAAGGAGACAAGTTAAAAGTGAAGAGAAATAAAATTAAAATTTATCAGTGATTTAATGGATATAATTTAAAAAATTATGTATTCATAATAGAATTTACGAAAAGATCAAATTTTTATTTTATTAAAAATTATATTTGACTAAATATTAAAAGATGTTTAAGTACATATCATCTTTGTCAAAATTTGTCCATTTACTTGTTAGGTATCCTCTAATAAATTATCTCCAATTATTTCATGTCATTGTTCATAATTTTATAAAAATATAATATGTAAGATAAATTAAAAATATAAACTAAAATCGAAATAAATTTTAAATTAAAATAAAAAATCATTATTACATTTTAGTAAAAAAATTATATTTTAAAATTAAAATAGGTTTTTCAAAAAAGTTCCTAAATTTAAATTAATTAATTCTTTCTTAAATAATTGATATAATTAATTACCTTAAATAACTTAAATACATATAACAATATCAGTTAACCACATAAAGATAAATCTTATACAAATAGAAAATAATTGATAGAAGTTATAAGCTAATAGAAAGATCCAAAATTGTAATCATGTCCAAAAAAATAAATTATACATTAAAGTTATTCAAGAAAAACGAAGACGTAAAAATAAAAATATAAGTTAAATTAAAATAATTTAAATTAAAAAAATATTTTAAAATAATGAAAGAGTTATATTTATTAAACGAGTTCTGTAAGTTCTCAAATATTTGGTGAATCTCATTAATTTCTTAATTTCTTAGTGACCCTTTTAAAAGATAAATACAAGATTTAGAGAAGTTATAAATAAAGTATTTTTTACAGGAAAAATGATATTTTTACACCGTTTTTAAATTTACCATGAAAAAGTGATATTTTAATGAGAGATATTTTAATGAGAGTTATGAGACTCAAGTAATTATGAAGTTCTTTAAAATGTATGACAATTTTAGTAGTTTGCTAATAAGTACTTTTAAACTTGTTTAGCATATATGAAAATTAGGAATTCATGTGTTCAAATTTCTTTTTATTTTGAAAAAATAAAATACAGTTATAACGTCATGTAAAAAAGACATGTCCTTCTGTTTGTGACCCAATAAGGTAAAAGTAAAAGTACTTTCAGAAAATTATAAAATTCTTTTTAAAATATATGACATCCACGTCCAGATAATTTCTTCTGTTTTGGTATTTGGTTTGCTGAGAAAGATTTTTGAACTTATATTACAAATATGAAAAGTAAGAACCTCATGCGTTCATGTTGTTCTCATTTTTTTTTAAAAATTATAGCTCTAATATTCTGTAAAGAAGTATGTTCTTTCATTTGTGATCTAACAAGTAATTCCAGAAAATTATAAAACTCTTTTATGACAGCTGCATCCAAGTTCTGTTTTGATATGTGGTTTGCTAATAAGTGCTTTTGAACTCGTCTAACATATATGAAAAATAAGAACCTCGTATGTTCATGTTTCCTCTCATTTTGAAAAACTACAGTTATAATATTATGGAAAGGAAAAGCGTTCAAATGGTTTCCTCTGTCTTAATATGTGATTTACTGATAAGTATCAAGTAAAAAAATTAGAAGTAGATGTAAATCAATTTCAATTTCATCTGAAATTCACAGGATCTTAGAATTTTATGACTCTCACATCCATATAGAAGATAAACGTACCCGGATCCATATTCTTTAATGATCTCTGTTAATCTTCAAATGCTCCTTGATGATCTTTGTTAATCTTGGAATTTTTCCCTCTCTTCCTTCTATCCCTTATTCTTTTCTTGATGGTGAGAAAAGAAACCGTACACATTCAACAGTCAAAAGTACAAACATATATTTTATTTCTTTATCTTTTGAAGGGAGAAGAGAGTGATTCATTTTGTTGTGGTGTACCGGGCATTGTATACTGTGCATATATGGCCCGGCTTTCAAGTAACTTCGCAAATGGACCTTTACATTGTCCACTTTCATTAAATTTTAAAATAATATTCGCCACCTCTATCGAACCTCACAACTTTTACTTTTCTATCTAACTGTCTTTCCACTCCATTTATAAAAGTCTCAAGTACATCCACTGATTGAGACTTTTCATGAAGTAAGTATAGATAACAATAACGTGAGAAGTCATCAATAAAAGTGATAAAATACTTTTCACCACCAAAAGATGGAGCATCAAATGAACCACATATGTCAGTGTGTATCAATTCAAGAAGTTGACTGCTTCTTGTGGCTGGATTTTTTGAAATGTGTTTTGTTTGTTTGCCTTTAATGCAATCCAAACACACATCCCAGTCACTAAAATCCAATTGAGGCAAAATTTCACTTTTTATTAGCCTTGACATCCTTTCTTTGGATATGTAACCTAACCTTTGATGCCATAAGAAAGCAGAATTCTCCTTACATACTATATGATTACTATGTTCAACATGAAACAGAGATTCAACAAATTTAACATCAAGATTGAAACAGTATAAGTCATCAATTAAAGTACCAGAACCATAATAGTACAAATTCTTATACAATGAAAATGAACCATTACCAATCCTAAAGTTAAATCCTAACTTGTCCAACTTTGCAACAGAAATTAAATTCCGAGCACATACAGAAACATAGAGACACTTTTCTAGATCCAGACAACAGTCACTATCCATGATCAATCTATACGTCCCAATTCCTTCTATCCGTGCTTTCATTCTGTTTCCCATATATAAGAACTTTTCAGTTCCTCTTATGGGCTGGATCGAAAGGAATCCCTATAAAACATGTGATACATGAGTAGTTGCAATAGAATCTAACCACCATGTATTGTTAGGCACTTCAATAAGGTTTGATTCGAAACCTATTGAAACATAGTAGTAACCTTTCTTTTCGAACCATTTCTTTCTTTTCGGACATCTTTCTTGAAATGTCCAGCCTTTTTGCAGAAGAAACATGTCTTCTCCTTATGGATTTTGCCTTCTTGAACCTTTAGTGAGGTTCTATCCTTCTTGTTCTTTTTACCTGGCTTAGCTTTACTGCCACTAGCCCCTCAATGAAATGTGAGATGGAGAGAGTGATCCTTCAATTTCTTCAACCTTCCTTCCTCCTGAACCAACATGGCCTTAATTTCCTGAAAGTTCCATTTTTCTTTAATGGTGTTATAATTCTCCTGGAACTATCCAAACTCAACAGGAAGTGAGTTCATAATGAACTGTACTAGAAAGAATTCACTCACATCCATTCCTATTGATTTCAGCTTTGCTGCTAGATTCGCCATTCCAGTCACATGATCATGAATGGGTTGTGACCAATCAAATTTCTTGGTCGTCAACTCATTCATCAAGCTACTCACAATAGACTTATCAGTAATGTCTGATTGAGAGTATTCCTTGATTTTCTCCATCAATTCCTTTGCATTATCAGTCTTTGGCATATATGGCTTCACATTTTCAGCTAAGGTTATCTTCATCAAGCTCAGACTCAGCCGATTAGACTTATCCCATGCATGATAAAGAGATTTATTCTCTTCGAAACTAGTCTCTGTAATGGCTGCGGGCTTCTCATCCATTAATAATGCGATGTCTAAGTCCATAAATCCCAATTGGAATCAAATTTGTTCAGACCACTCATCATAATTAAGCCCATTGAACATGAGAATGTCATTTCCTGCACCATACAAATGTATGAAAACTGTAAAATTTTATACAAAATTGTACGTTAATGTTGTGTATAAAATATATAACAGATCCAGATAACTTCTAACCAAACTCTCAATGTATATTAATGTTCTCTTTTGGGCGATACATCAACATACAATCACATTATATATCCACTAACTAGAAATTACTATCTTTGGATAGAATGAAACTAACTGTGCCATCACATAAATAACCAATCAATAATTATAAGAACAAATAATGAATCTTTAGGTGATCCTTAATGTCTTATAACAACAAACTTTAATATACTTATTCATCAATATCTATTTAATTCAATGAATAATTAAAATCACATTTGATCACTTTGGTGATTTCAAATCCACCATATAATTTATATGCCACAAGCCAAATCTTTTGGGCTTTTAATTTTAATTTTTTGCTGCACAACTTAATTACGTGAGGAAAACAAGTTGGCTTTTCAATTTCCTGTAACTTTAATTCTAATTACATAAAAGCAATTTATATATAATTAATTTTGTAGGCACACGCTGCAACCAAAAGCAATTTCTCACTAATGGTAATAGACTTTAATTTTGCACGGCATGAAAACGAAACAGTAAGTTACAAAATGTAAAGTACCTTTTACTGCAACTTTTCCAGGTTTTGAAAACAATTCATTCTTGATAAAAAGCTTTAGGCACCATGAAACAAAGTTAAGAATATCTTTGGATTTGGTAAGGCACTGTGCAATAAATTGAAAACAAGCCTTACGTGAACAGTGCCAACAATCTTTAAATTCTCAATAGATATCGCATGTACATTGCGAAACTATTTATATTATGCGATAACGCAATTATCCTAATTCATAATCTCATTTTAATTTTGAATTAGGGTTTATAGAATTTGGGAAAAATATCTTTAATGAAGAATCATAAATTCAACAACCTGGCTTTTGATACCAAATGTATATCAATTTCAATTTCATCTTTTGATACCACATGTATATCAATTTCAATTTCATCTGAAATATACAGAATCTTAGAATTTTATGATTCTTACATCCATATATAAGAGAGAAATGTACCCGGATCCATATTCTTTAATGATCTCTGTTAATCTTCAAAATGTTCCTTAATGATCTTTGTTAATTTTGGAATTTCTCCCTCTCTTTCTTCTATCCCTTCTTCTTTTCTTGATGGTGAGAAAAGAAACTATACACATTCAACAAAAAGTACAAATAATATATTTTATTTATTTATCTTTTGAAGGGAGATGAGAGTGATTTATTTTACATTATAATAAAATAAAACTCCACTGACTTTATTAGCCTCATAAGGTAATAACCATCACATTGATCTTTCTTTTACTATAATCAACCCTATAAATTACATGTACCATAATTATAATAATATTTCTCAAATATTCTTACAGTAGATATAAACATAACACATATAAATGAATAAAAAAATATTTTTTTTATTATGAAATAGTATTAAATAAACGTAATAAGACGTAAAAATATCAATACATCACAGATACTTTATACCGATATCAAATAGTCCTATTTGATGTCATGAAGGATGCAAAACTATAATATAATAATAAATTACAATAATCCAAATTAAAAAAAGAATATTCTAAAACAATAAAAAATTAATAGATTTAAAAAAAAAAACCATATAAATCACTCGGTTTCAACGCTTACATGTGGTTTCTACAATTTTTTTTGGCATTCCTGCACGATTCAAATTACTTCAAATATTTAATAAATTGTTAATATGATAACAATATCCTTATTATTTTTATTTTAAAATTTATTTATTAAATTTTTTTTCTCTCTTCCATGTGCTCTTGAGTCATAGATCAGTGCAATAAAAGAAAAAAAATATTAATTTTTTTTATAAATATGAACAAATTTTTTTAATAAATAATAAAAAATAATATATTCAAATCTGAATTTTAAAATTAATCAGATTAAGTTGTAAATATCTTAATAAAATTCAACATCATTTTTATTATTGTTAAGAAAAATAATATCTTTTAAAACCTAACATATATACAGAGATGTTTATGTGAGTGTGAGAAGAAGACAAATTTTTAAAATTAATCGTATTAAGTTGTAGATATTTTAACAAAATCCAACATCATTTTATTATTGTTAAGAAAAATAAAAATATATCATATCTTTTAAAAACATAAATATGAGAGAGATGTTTTGTGAATGAGAAGAAAAAAATATTTTTTATTATTTATCAAGAAAGTTTATTAATATTTATAAAAAAAAATTAACAATGTTTTATTTAATTACACTAATTTGTGACTTAGGGGCACATGAGAGAGAAAAAAATTATTTAATAAATAAATTTTAAAATGAAAATATTAAGTAAAAAAAAAACAATTTCTATCATGCAAGCAATTGCCTAACTTTTTTAGTATTTCTTTGCTAATCATCTCATGCAAACAACCCCAAACTATGTAAATTTCCCCTTTTCTATACTCATAAACAGAGGTTCTAAAAGTAAATATAGCTTAAAAGAAAACTAAAATTTGGGGTGAGATCTCAAAGTGTTGTGACACTCCTCTGTGTAAATTTTATTTTCATTCACAATTCTTTCTTATTAACTAATGTCTCGATTTCTGAATTTAGCATAAATCAAACATATTTTTTTTTATAAAATGATTATTAACATCAGGCAACTTTTAGTTTTGTAATTTTTTAGGTGCGTTTATATAAAACAGGTTGAAAAAAAAAAAGGTAACATATTAATCTGTCACGTTTAAACAGTGTAATTATTTTTTATAAACTTTTAAAATGTTGAATTTTTTACATTTTGATATTATTAAATGTATTACTTTTATTTAATAATATTTTTATAAAGTATTAAAGTTTACTAAAAGAAACTATTAATAGGTACAATATATGCTTTCATTTTTTTAACCGTGGAAGTTTAATTTTATTTATTTATTATTATTATAATTTTTAAGATAGTATTATTTATTTTCTATTTTAATTTAAATTTGTTTATAGTTAAGTAAATATAAAATGGTAAAATAAAAAGTTGATTACAATGAATAAAATGTATTGTATTTTTCATTTTTTAAAAGATTAAATAAAGAGAAGTGGAACATTATAATATAGATAAAAAGTAAGAAGAAAGTGTAATATTAGAATTTCTCAAAATAAATCTATTTTACAAAAAATTATCTAGATAAACTCATTATCGTTAATTCTGAAATTATATCTATTGACTTTTCAAACGTTAAAAATTTGGTTCAGTGTTTAAAAAATTTATCTTTCTTCATTTATTTTTTAACAAAAACTAAAAAAATCATACCGAAATTTGATATTTAAGAAAATATTATCTAAAAAGAAAAATTATTTTGACTATCTTAAAATAAAAATTTTAATATATAATTTTATATCATAGATGGTTGAGATCATATATGACTTAAACAACGTAACAGAAATCAGATAATCAAATATATCTAATCAATAATAATAAAAGTAATCAAAATAGTCTTAAAAACAATATTAAAGACATCTCGAGAAACTGAAAAAACTACATAATTAACAAATAACATTAATATGAAATTAATTTTATAAACTGTATTATTAAAATTAAAACAGAGTAATTATAATATACGTAATAATTCAAGCTCATTCGAGTAAATATTCAATACAAATCTATAAATAAAGTGATTTAATGTAAGATAATATTTATCAGTTTTAACTATCAAAACTAATTTAAATATCTAATGATATTTTATAAATAAAACTCTCTCATTCAAAATTTGAAAAGACAACTATGAAGTAAATTACCAAAATCATCTTAAATGATTAAATAGAAGACTCTCTTGATCTATTAAAAGACAAGTTTAAAATTAGGCTGGAAATAAGTTGATTTGAGTAAGTTTTAAGTAGTTTATTTTGAGAAGAAAAATATCTGTAATATTAGCCGTTTAATAATAATTATATATTTGAGAAAAACTATAAAATAATAGAAGTAACGAACACTCAATTATCGTGGTTTATAATAAGAAAACAATAAAATAAGGTGGAATGTTGCTTATGTCTGGTACACAAGGATTTGATGATTGGTTTATGTATATAAAACTATCAAAATGATTGGACGGTGAGCGAACTTGGCGCTGCAACCACAGCCACTGCCACTATGGCTGCCCAATTATGTTGCCTCAAAGTGGAGCACCGCCCCCTCTATCATTCCCTCTTTCTGTGCGTTCATAGATTCCACTGTTGCTATTCTCTTTTCAATCTCTTTCAATTTTTTAATCTACCAAAATATATCTTCAAAATTCCATTCTCTGTAGTTTCTGGCTGAAAAGAAAAAAGTTGAAGATGTGGTGCTGATCTTCAGGGACTTGTGGCTTCAATTTGTGTATGATTTATGGTCTGAGGGACTCTGCATTGTAAGATCACGAGTCTCTCGGATCACTCACTTCAACCTAACTTACAAAAAATAAAATAACTTTCAAGATAAAGGGTGGTGGATAGGTGCTGTTATGCTGTTATTTTATTCATATCATAACATTTACAGTACTTTATCTTTTTTTTATAGGGTGATGTTGAAATCTCAAATATTAATATTATTAAAGTTCTGACATTCTTTAGCCGTTCAACTTGTGAGATATGAAACCGTTGAAAATTCTTTTTTATCCTGTGACAATTTAGCGAAACAATCAATTTTGTCCCAATTTACTTGTGAAATCAGTCGCTTTATTAACATAAATTACAAACCAAATGTCTAGAATTTTTTTTTTTTCATTTGATTATATTTCTCTTTCACTTTTATTAAATGAATAACTCTTTGTTGCACCAGTTTTCTTAAATATGCTTTTCCTTTTCTTTAACTCGCGGATTAGGATTAATTCACGAGATTCATTTATGGTTTTTCTCATCAGCCATGGCCGTGAATAAAGAAATTTTATTAGTATAATTGATTGATTTTATTAAAGTAATAAAGATTGATAGATTGTTTTTAATGTAATTTTAAAGTTGTCTTTAAGTCATTTTTTAAAATACAAATATTTTAAAAAAGCAGTTAAAAAATTAAAAATAATATTAATTATTTAAAAGTATTATTTATTTAAAAAAATATTTTTATTAATTTTCAATAATAATTATAAAAAAAAGCAAAAAATAAAATAAAATCTTTAGGTATCATCTCTTCTTCCCCAAATCACCTCTTTCTCTTTCTTCTACCTCATTTCCTTTTTCAATACTTTTTTTCATAAAATTCTTCACAAATCTCCTAAATCAAAATAAGAAAATCTTTCTAAATCATCTCAAATTAATCCAGTTAAATATTCACAAATAATCTCAAACAATTTCTAGTAGACAAAAAGAAGATTTGAGGTTTGCATAGAAAGCTACAATAATTCCTGTTATTCATCAGATAGAATACAGATAAAGCATAGTTATGAGTTTTCCAATGGAGATGCAATGACCCTTAACAAAGTGGTCTTAATTCTCTAGAGAGAAATACAACAAGTGATGTAGATGATTGACTCAAAGCGAATAATCCCCAAAGGTTCAGTGAACTTGGAGAGACATGGAACATATAAGTGACCAAAAAGGTTGTGCGTTGAAATTAGTTGTTGAATTTTTTGCCCAAAACCATAGCTCGCAAGTCAGCGACATCAATCTCGTTGGTGTTCTCAGGTTTGTAGTAACCAGTGACGGGGTCTGGGACCCACGCAACCTTTTCAACACCTCTCACCTTCTCTTCCCCTGATTTCGGAGTAATATTGCCGCTGATGGAGGCACCTCCTCTGGTTGCGCTTTGTGTCGCCGTCGCCGCCGCTGCAAACCCACGCCTGTTCCCACACAAAACCACGTCAACATTAATCACCACTTTACCGATTCTTTGTCCCACCCATTACAACAAGATTCCCCCTTTCGTAATAAAGGAGACAAAAGAGAAGAAAAAAATCCCTCCCACCATAAATTATGCCAGCAAGTGAGGCTTTTGGCACAAGAAGTTATTGAAAAAGGAAAGAGAAAGAGTTGGTGTACCTGGTGAGAGTGTTGGAGAATCCGTCGGCGACAAGAGCAGAGAGAACCTTAACGGTGGTGAAAGAGCGAGCCATGGTGATTGAGTTGACGAAAGGGTGTTCAACTGCGGAAAGCTTGTTCCTAGGATGCGAATGAAGAACAGAAAACAAGCTCTCCACAGAAGACTCGAGAAACCTCTGTGGTCTAGAACGTTCCTTGAAGGCAAGCTATTTTGTTATGAAGTGGGAAAGAGAAGTGGTCGGGTATATATAGGCAAAGGAGAAAGGACGCGTTGGGAAAAAGTAAAAATAAAATCCCTTGCATATCCTTACGCAATATACACCTATTCGTTCATTTGTAGAGCCATTTAATTCTTTACCTTTCTTTTTCAGCTCCCAATTCACTTTCCTAAAAAAACCCCACAATTACATGATATATCGTGTATACAATGTACTTGTCAGATCCAATGTTTCAAACTTCTCCTCAAACAACTGTCGTGTACATATAGGAAAACATATAGCGAAAAAAACAATATTTGTCTCATCACAATTTCACAACCGCGAAATTTATTCATAAATATTGTATGGAACTATGATTGGCGTGAACTAATAATTATGCGAGGAAAAGTCGGCGTTCGGCAGTGGTGAAATACCTTATGGATGCAGTGTTCTCCGCATCATTAACTATAATGACCGTTCTTCGCATGATACTGTGACATCAGACCGTCCACGTGGCAACGTTAGTGGAAAGTTTGAAAGAGACCGTGGGGCCATGTTCTGTCAAAAGAATCCTAATGTTTGTTCTTGTAACAGCTGGTATTATGAAAAAAAAAATATATATATATATATATATATATATATATATATATATATAAATTTCAAAAGTATAAAAAGAAGGGGAAAAAATAAATTTTTACAGAGATTAAATTTTTTTATTGATAATAACATAGCATAGGAGACCCAGCTTGACGCGTAGATTCCGAGACTTGGAGGTGGAGGCTGAATTTGGGCTTTGTTTTGACTCTTCTTCCATTTGAACTTTACAACTTTGCCAACTTGTTTGTAAGTGGCGTCCTACCTGAGTTATTATTGACGAAACCAATGGTTGTTCTGGGAATCTTCTAGTGCCGGTTGACAAGTTCTTAGAAGGTGGGTTAATTGCTTACGAATAATACCTATTTTAATCTAACTTTATCTAATTTTGTTTTCAAAAACCAATAAAAACATTTAAAGTTGGTAAAGCTGTTATTAGATTCTTTAAGGAAAATATCTTTTATATGTGACAAAGTTCGAGTGGACCTTACAGATAGTATGGCTATATAATTTATTTATAGATATAAAACTTTAAATCAATGTCAATTTTTTTAAATTTTTTAGAAAATGCTATACATATATGGAATGAATACTATTTAATTTATTAAAATTTATTTTCTATCTTACAATTTCAATTTATGTGTTTCAGTTAGTTTGTAATTTAATTTGACTTGATCTGGTCGAGATTATGAATTATTTTTATGTTATATTTACTATCATTTTATAATAATTTATATATCTTATGATTTTTATGTGATTTTTTGTTTTGATAGTACATAGTACATGAATAAATCACGTTACGTATATAAGTGACTTATCAATCAGCGTAAAGAATTTGTTAATTATGTGTATACTTTTATGTTTTATTCTATTTGAAAAGTTTAGTTATTTAAACCTTTGTTGATTATATATATAATTAAACTCTGTAACTACATTTATATATTTTTGTTCTATAGTTTGTTTGAGTTGTTATGTTATATTATCTTACTAATAATATTTGTTAAATAAACTTTTTTTCACTAACTTGCAGCATTTTTTAAAACATTAATTTCTAACTTTTTTACATTTATTCTTATACTATTTGTTAAAATTGTCTTTAAATGTTTTTTATATAAGGTACGGCTTTGTTGATTCTCATATGTCATTTTATTTATATAATTTTTGTATTTTTATCACATAAGATATTCATACGGATAAATCATAAGTATTTTTTTATATTTTTATATTACATTATTTATTTTAATTATTAAATCATTTATAATAAATATTTTATTATTTTCACATTAAACATGAATATATTGATAGACAATCGCTTCTTTATATACACGTTTTCAATTATTATATTATTTAACTTAATGAAAATGTGATGTTTACAACGATGTTTTATTTATTTTAAATTATATATATATATATATACATAAGAAATGAAATTATTGATGTGTAAATAAAAAATATTTTTTTAAAGTAATGCATTCATTTATATTATTTTATACTTGTTAACTATAATAATTTTGTAAATAATTTAACAACTTTCCGCTATCAATTAATCTTGTAAAAAATAGTTAAAATGAAATTTTTCTATAAATTTTTAATTATATAACTTCTTAGCATAAAAAATCAAAGACAATTATAATATAACTAGGAAGTCATTTAAACATCTAAAGAGATATAAGCATATCTAATGGAACATCTAATATGACAGAAGAAGTATGACATAAGAATTTGACAAGTGGATGTAGGGAAGGAGGAGGCTCATGAAGATGGATTGTGTAACAGTTTACCCTTTGGGAAAAGTCAAGAGGTACTGCACATCTTCCTTTTAATTAATGCACTTTATTTCCTATTTAGTTCACTAGAGAATATATAAATACAATAAAGACATTGCAATTCCTAAAACAATGCTAAACATTCTCATCTAATACTTGACTTTTGTAATTAATTAAAAATAATATAATTCTAATTGATTCACATATAAAACTATTAGTATTAATTTTGCTACAAGCTTTAGCCCTCTATTATATTTAACAATAAATTTTTTTGAAAATTGTTAATTAACACTTTGCATGTATTGTTTGCATTTACATTTAACAAATATGAGGTGAGACATCTTGATGCCATCAGAACATAAATATAGGAAAAAAAAATAGTGGAACAGGCCAAAAAGTTATGTTCTACTTCTTTCATTCATCCTTATCCATTAGAACATGCAACACCGATGAACAAGGATTTTGTTAATTAAATATGGTATATAAAATTCCCTATTCGTTTTCTTACAAGTAAGATAATTAAAAAGTTAATTTGATTAAAAAAATCAATACTAAACATCATCTTAACTGTTTATTTAATTTAAAGTAGATACCTAGGTGTAGTTGCGTCAGTTATGAATGTTGTCCATTTCTTTTGATAGTATTTTTTAAATTATTATATAGATAATAAATTACTTTATTGGTAGTACCAAACTGAAAAAAAAAAACCAGAATATATTATATCTAGTAAAAGGATTAAAACATGAAGATGATTTTTGTCTTGTCCTATTCATAGTCAAGTCACAGCAATTACTCATAAAGGTACATTCTATATAACCTACAATTCTATTCGGCCCACACTAAAAAGAAAGTGAAAATTAACTACAATCACTTTTTGCATCTCTATATTTTCTTTTTTCTATAATGTAATGATAAAGACAATTTTTTAAAATGTTTACACTTATAAAAAAATGTTATCTAAAATATATTAAAGGATTTTGAATTATACATTTTTAAAAAATATAAAAAGTTAAATCTTAGAATAAAATTTTCAGAATATATTTTGGAATGGATAATTCAAAATTAATTTTATATTAGTTTAAATAGTTCGCCTCAAAACACTTGTTACTACGGAATTATCTTTCCAAAATGATTTAAAATGTATTTAGTAGACGAAGGCCTTTTTATTTGAAATTTTAATAATTTTTGTTAAATGAGTAGGAGATTTATTGTTTTGTAAAAATTTTGTGAACTTGAGTATATAAAGCATAAATTTTAGCTTTTTTGGCCAAAAGTACAATGTTCGTTACTTTTGAGTACAAATTTTAGTATTTGTTTATAAAGATAAAGCCAAAGTGTTTAACGATAGCGTATAAATATTATAACAAAGTGTTTAATGATTTTTTATAAAAAAATAAAACATAGTGTTTGGTGTTTCTTTTTTAAAATATTAATTGGCTATGCTTCATGTTTTACAAATCTTAATGCACAATGGTTAGTTAGTGTATAGATTAGTCTAAGGGAATTAACATTGCAAAGATTAATGGTTTACATAAAATTTAAGTGTTACATAAGAGATAAGTGTACACTATTTACTAGAGACTGATTAGAACCCACCAAATAATGCTAAATTAAGGAAAAGATCGATGTAAGTTATTCATTACATGTCAATAGGAGCATACTTCTTAATACATTTCTTGGGCATTTAAGCTATTTATGTAATCTAATGTATAACTTTTAATATAAAATGATAATATTTGCTTATGTATAACATAGCAACATTTCATTATTGATTATGTAAAATATTCAAGCATAAATTAACCATATTTTAATAAAAAACTTCTCAATCCAACTAAAAATATAGTCAAATTAAATATATTTTAATAAAAAATTACTTAAGAAATGAGATTGAGTTAGAAACGTTTAAAGTATGTAAATAAGTTAAAGATGATAAAAACACGAAGACAAACTAAAAATATCAAAGACATTAAACCAAGTTAAATAAATGTACTTTCATACTCAATAAATATTTTTCAAAATGTGAGATTGAGTTAGAAATACTCAAAGTTCAAAATCAAACTACTGATGTTCAAGACCTAACATCTGACCAGAGATGTTCAAAACCTGAAGTTGAGTCAATTATGTTCATGAATGATCAATAACAAAATTTAAATACCCAATAATATATAAGTTTAATAATTGTTTGACACAAGTTGGTCTTGGAAAAATGGTGTATGATCATCTAAATACAGAAATACAAACACAAGGAAAAATGCATTTATAATGTATCAAAGTGAATTAGTTCAATTATTTTTAAACTCAAGTTGTACTTGAAATTTGATAATCACAGTTGTCGTGTATGGTTTAAAAAAAAAAAAAAACTTAAGTATCCTGTGAAGTGCAATGTTGAGTCAAATATAAGTTAGTTCAAGTTACACTTGCTATTGGAGTTTATTTCGTAATATTATCTTCATTAACAAATTAGATTTTAAGGGGTTCAGATTGAAAGACTGAAATCAGAAACCACAAACTGAAATCAAGAAACTAAAATGGAAACAAAACTAATAAACTAAAATGGGAACTGAGTAATAAAAAACAATTAGAATATGGTTCAGTAAATTGAACACATAAAACAGAAACAGTGCAGAAAATGTAACAATGATTAGAGTAAATTGAATGGGTGAATTGTTTGAAAAAACTGGAAACTAAAAGCAGAAGCAGAATAAACGAATGATTACAAACAATTGAAATTGAATCAGAGAAACATTTAAGAATTTAAGAAAAGAATAAAAAAAAGAACAGAAAACTAAAATGTATTAAACCAGAGAAACTAATATCAACAAAAATTGTATTAACTAAAACACCTAAAAACGGTATTACCTAACTAATTAGAAAACTGGAGATTCTAATTGAACTGAAATGAAATTGCAAAAGTAAATTGACATCAATTAAAGAATTGCAAATTAGATATGGAGTTCAGAAACAATATTTGAAAATAGAAAAGGAAATTAGGAACAGAAATTAAATGCAGCGATTGAAAATAGGGATTGAAAGTAAAACAAAAATTGGAACCAAATATATAAACTGTAACAACTATAAAAGCTAATAAAATTGAAAACAGAATTGGAATTGAGTAACTGGAATTAAAATTACAACTGAATCAGAATCACTAGGGATTGAATGAAAAATAACTGAATTAAAAAACAAGAAACGATAGGAATTGAATTTCACTTAAACTGTAAAAATTGAATTACCTACCTGTTTTAACTGTAGTAACAAAATAACCTAACAAAACTAAAAAAAGTGAAGAACTAAAGAACTTGAATGATTAATTCTGCAATTAAAATTGGACTCAAATGGAAGTGATTGATCCAAATAATAATATAATGGACCCAAAATTAAAAATTCACGGATAATAGAAGAAGTGAAGAGGAGCATTAGAATAGGTTAATGACTCAAGTGGTTAGAAAATTAAATTATGTGATTAGAAAATTATATATATTGAAGGATAGGAGAAGAGACATCATTTGGAATGTGAATAGTTTTATTCTTCTCTGTTATTGAGTTCTTCATTCTCTCATCTGTTATTCTAATTTCTTTAAGCATCATTATTTATTGTTGATTCTCATTTTTAAGTCATATCAGAAGGAACAAATACTGGTTATTATAATACTTTTTATTATTTTGTAGTTATTGTTATAGAAACTGGTTTATTTCAAAAAACATATATAAACAATATTGCATATTTACTATTTGTTGGTATTTTTTTTATTTTAATACACATCGTATAAGTGATATGTGCCTATGAAAGAAACATGAGATTGAGAATTGAGAGTTAATGCAAAAGAATACTGAAACAGCACATTGAAAGCTAGAAGTGGAACTCATTGAAACAACTAGAAATCGTACCAAATTAAAAATGGAATTGCAGCTGTGAAACAAAATTAAACTAAAACAGTAGAAATGACTAGAACAGAATTAAAACGGCTTGAAACAGTAAAGAGAGGAGAATACTACTCTAGAATTACGAAAATATTAATCACAACCATGATCAACTCTCTTCAATCTCGAATGCAAATTAAAATATAAAACCAATCGGTTCATACAATCAAAATAAACAAATTTTAATGAAGAATTGAATACCAACAGAATTCAAAAGCAGAAATCTTAATCAAGAATCGAATACAAAAAAGAATTCACAAGCAGAACAAAAGTAAAACTTGTATGTGATAAATGCAATAAATGCCATATATAAAATAATATAAATATATTATATATGTAAAGTTTAATAAACAGTATATTTATAATTTTGGTAGCCAAATTTTTATCAATTTTTATCCAATTTCCTTTCTTATAAAATCACTTGACTGTGGTTTCTCTCATATAGATGTAAGAGACATACTAGTAGGAAAAAAGACATTAGAAATTTGACCACAAAAGTGTTGTTATGCTCGCAATGAGTGTAGGAGACATGTTGATATAGAAGTCGATTCACAAAAATACGAATCTCACTGGTTGTAAGTATTTTATATGACATATAAATAAACATGAAGCAATACAAATATATTGTATATTAAAGTTTAATAAAGAGCATATTTGTAACTTGTGTGGACAACATTCTACCAATTTATCTTCTTTTAAAATCATTTAGGTGTACTTGCACCCATATGGGTATTAGAGGTGCACAACATTGAAAATGCACTAGAGAATCAACCATAAAAGAGTAGTGTCCATAAGTATAAGAAACATACTGGTATAAAAGTTGGTCCTTAGAGATAGTTGTGCCAATAGAAATGTGGGAACACATTTACAGAGAAGATACATTAAAAGTATGACTTTATCTATGTGTGAGAGGTGTACTAGTATAATAAATTGTATCAAATATTTAATCAGAAGGATATGATTGTATCCTCATAGATGTTGGAGGCATCTATAGAAGATTACACTAGAGATTTAATTACAAAGGTGTGATTTTTTTTTTCACATGGTTGTGAAAGTTGTGCATATATATAAAATTGTATTAAAAATTTGATCACAGAGATATGGCTGGATCCATACATTGACCACAAAGATATGACTTTGTATGAATGGTTGTGAGATATGTATTCATTCAAAGATGGAATAAAGGTCAATATATATAAAATTTTCAGTAATATATAAGTGATGTTGATTTATATAAAGAATAATATGAGTTTTTATATAGGTTTTTAAGTTTTAAAATAATAAGAATATAAAAAAGATTAATAGATTAAATATTTCGATAATAAGTGTATATATGTATAACTTAATTTTTAACTCTTGTGAATTTATCATCTGGGAATATTCAAATTTAAAATTTATTATTTCGAATTCGGAACAATTTTAAAATTGTATTGTGAAATGTGCTTTTTCAAAATTATAAAAAATTAAAAAACTTAAAAAAGCTTTTAGTTGTCGAGAAAGATTAATGTTACCTGCATCCCCTTTATTCATTTAACACATCCCAACAATTTCACGTTAGTTTAATCTGGAAATCTTTTTACTTGTTCTAGATATCTGCGAAAAAGTTTTTATGTGTTCTGAATCGGGAAAACTCTTTTTTTTTTTTTTTTTTTTTTATTTTTTTTTTTATTTTTTTTTTTTTTTTTTTTTTTTTTTTTTTTTTTTTTTAAATTTTGTTCTTTCACTAAAATAGACGAATAGATGTTATAAAACTATTATGATTAAATTGTTTTTGGTAAAATTAGATCAATTATATGCTATGGAAAGAGTGTTGAAGAACTCCTAAAATTAGATCAATTATTACACTAATATCAACTTTATAATCATATACTCATTATTATTATTTTTATTAGTGACTCTTGTTATTATTAATAAATATAATATTAATAATACAAAAATAATAATAATAATAATAATATTAATATGAATGATAATAGTAATTATATTAATAATAATATTCTTAATCATATAAGTTAATAACAATAATAATATAATATTAATATTAATACTAATATTGATTATAATAATGATATTGATAATAAAAATTCTAAAATAATAATGATAATATTAATAAAATTAATATCTAACGTAATATTTATAATATTAATATTACTCTTACTAACAATTTTAATATTAAAATAATAATAATATTATTAATAATAGTAATAATTATATTATTATTAATCATATTAATAAATAGTAATAATATTAACTGTAATAATATTATAATAATAAGAATGAAAGTAATAAACTAAAATTAAATATAATAGTATTAATTATATAAGTTAATAATAATAATAAATAATATTTTTACCAATTTTAATAATATTATTAATTTTTTTTATTATTATTAATAATAATGTTAATGTAATTAATAATAATAATAATAACTAGTAATAATATTAAAAGTAATAATAATGTTAATAATAATAAATCCGTATATAATAAATCTGTAGGTAATTATATACAAATTTGGATCCTTATTTAATTACATACGGATTTACATCCGTAGTTAATAAATCTGTATGTAAAATCTATATGTAATGCTAAATTTACCTACGGATAAAAACCCGTATGTAATAATCCGTATATTAATCAATAATATTTTTTAGTGATACATAACCTATATATTGGATTTTGCATGGATCAGAGTGATATATAACGTTCATATTTGGCCATTTTACTTAATAGGAAAATAGATAGTGTAACAACCTAGAAAATCTGTCTTCTGAGTAGAAATGGTAGAAGTGGAATGAGAACTTGATTATTATATTATTAAACTAAAAACACGTATTTATAGAAAAAGTAAGTAGTTAAGTCTCATTTCCACTCAAGCCATCATCTCTCTAAAACCCTTAACTCTTTTTTTTCCTCTGACTTCTCTCTAAGTCTCTGCTTCCGTACCTCATCAGTTTCTCAAGCGGAGCTCACCGTTGGACTCGTGACGGAGAATAAAGCAAGTTTATCCTATCAGAATCTCCATTAGAGTAAGTTTGTTTTCTGCCCTCTTCCCTTAGAGTCATTTTTAGGTTTTCGTTTTCCTCTACCTTATAAGCTTGCATGTGGCCTCTGAGTTATCAGATAGTGCCTTTGTGAGCTCAATTCCCTAGTATTTTAGTCTGATTGTTGATCAGAGGTCCTTTGGTGCAGATTTGAGTTCTTAAAGATCTTAGGCTTTGGGGCTGTTAGAGAGAGAACTTCTAGTGCAATTCAAGTAAGGGAAGCTGACTTGCGTTTTACTTAAATCCAAATTGTTTGTGAGTTAGGGTTTCATTCAAAATATGTCTATGAAAATGCATCTGTGATGGTTTATTTGCTGATATGAAATTTAAGTTGAGTTTGTGATAATTTGTTTATTCTAGTATGTATGATAAGTATGTGGTAGTTGATGGAATGTAAGTTGAATTTCTGGTTAAGTTACTCATCTGAGACATGTGTAGTAGCTCTGTAGTAGTAGAACTTGCATAAAATTTCTGATAAGTTATGTTTTCTGCATAATTCGCCCAGGCGAGAATGGTTTCGAGTGACAATTATGCTCTCTGGACTGTTTTCGCCCAGGCGGGACGTTCTTCGCCCAGGCGAGAAAGCCCTTGGAGCAAGTGTGCTCTCTAGAGTGTTTTTGCCTAGGCAAGAAATCTTTTGCCCAAGCGATGAGGTATTCTTGCCCAAGCGAGAGTATTTTCGCTAAGGCGAAAAAAGACCTTGCTCTGTGGACTATTTTCGCCCAAGCGATAAATTTTTCGCTTAGGCGAGGGGTATTTTCGCCTAGGCGAAATTGGTCTAGCCCAGCTAAGAAAAAACATTGTTTTTTTAGCTTTTTGTTTTCGATTATTTAACTCTTTTGGAATGCAATGTATGTATTTAATAAAATAGATTAATTGATAATTTAAGTTTAATTATACTGATGGTTTAGTGACTTCTTTAAATGTTGAGATTGAAGTGGAGATTTGAATGAATGCATGAGTAGAGATCTATATTGTGATGTGATATTGTTAAAAGTGTTGATAAAGTTGGTTAATGCCTAGGCATAGTGTTTTCAGGAAAGAAAACACCCTGTCTTGGTTAATTAGGAAGTGTATTGTCTAAGGATCTGATCAATAACGATTGATATCCTGACTCTACTAGTAATAGGAATCAAATAGATGATCATTACTAGGTGGTGAGAGTTGAAGGAGGTTTGAACTGGGTGACTGCAGCTTGAAATATAGCTGGTCAGGAAAGTCTCAGGGGGACTAACCCTATCATACATGATTGATGATTCGTTTGTGTGGGGCTTGTGTGGATTCACAGTTTGGAGATGTATGACAGGTACATATCTCGAGGTCTATTCAATGCACGAGTCTTCCGGAAGTAGAGTCATGTTTGTAGTGTGTTAGATTCTTATATTGTGATGATACATGAAATTGAATGTTTTTGATTTGTTAAAATTTGGTTAGCTTGCCCTTTTCTTTTGGTTGTATTGTGTTTAATTTTCTATTTGTGATGATCGTGTCTTGACACGGGAGCATATAGTGCTGCAGATAGATCTTTGGAAGATCATTTAGGTTGAAGAATGTTGTTAGAAATAATATTATATTTTGAAAAACTTGTATATGATATTGTAAATATGTTTTGAAATTGCAGTTTAGCATTATTATGTAATCTTGATGCATGTTAACTATGAAGTACAGTAATATATTCATGATGTTAATAATTTAGTTGTCTTAATAAAAACTTTAATTTTGTGGGGTGTTATAGACGGAATGCCTTGTCACGAGTTATATAGCTCAAATATCTTAGGTCTATCAATCATACAAAACAATTCAGAATTATGTAGATCAGGATAATTAGATGGATGACTTCAACACATTAGATCTTAACATTTGGCCACTGTATTTAGTGTAATGAGCAAGTGCATGTTAAATATTTTTCTAAAATTTTATGCTTCTAAACTAGAGAAAGATAAAAAGAAATATTTTGTCTCCCTATTTTATTTTCTTTCAACCATGAGTTCTTGTCTTCTAATCTAAAAATTCACCTCATAAATTCTAACAATTTTAATATATAACATATGAAAGTGACCACACATATGCTTAAACTAATTAAGTAATGGAAGTGCTTAGATTTTCTTGTTAGGAAGGGTTATAATTATGATAAGTTATTTGTCTTGGAACACTATAAGTCTTTCATGATTCTGATTTTAATGATAGCTGATACTTGTAATGTTCCTTATGTTAATATTTACTTATGTTTTTATCTTTGTGACTGATTGTAAAAGGAAGTTTAGCACAATATTAGAAAATTTGAAGTCCATAACCACATTACCTCAATATGGACGTATGATAGCCATGATTTTATTTGGTTTGACATATCCACTCAATTCGTTAAGCAATCTTTTAGTGTGTTTATTTCCAAAATTTGGAATCGTAACAGTTAAATTTTCCATAGTTAAATTTAGAACTCGTGGTTGGTTCCTATCTTCACTTTTCTAAAATCCAAAGCAGGCTTTGGTTGATAAAAACAAAGAGGGAAACAAATAACATAGTCGAGTAACTTCTCAATTTAAATGTATAGACATATATGCACAATGAGATATGGTTGACATAGAAAAAAATTATCAAGTGAACGAAAATAAAAAGTGAATAAAAATAATTGATAAATAAAATAAAAATTAAAAGCATGTAACTGAAGAATGAAAAAATAGAAAATATTAGCAAAATCTATTCAATTTTTACTTGCTTATTAAACCACTAGTAGCATTGAACCCATCTATTTGGTGTTGATTTGTTTTGATTATATCCAAATATTGTTTCACTAAATTTGTCTCGTTTGCTATTTGTTCGAACGGTAAACATCACAATAGAAGTTGTTATTTATAAGTTGTCCTAAGCATGGAGATTAAACCTCCTCTGATATGTTGGCCCCTAATTAAAACTAAAATATTAATTCCTAGTTGTTTGGTAATGAGATTAGAGATCATGCTTGGCCCTACATTCTTGACCTCCATCCCTTTGATAAGAGAAATTCCCTCTGCATCTGCCCTTTCCCTACAAGTTTCTTGCATATTACTTCTATAAATTGATGTAGGGTTAACCAATATGTTGGCATCGTTAATGGTATATTGGCATCCTTGATTGCATAATCAATCATTTAGAGTAGAAGACAAGTTTAATTATATAAATTGTCTATCAATTTTAATATTACTCAGTTTGACTAATTTCATTGATTTTGTGTTTTAAAATGGTTTCTATATTGATATTATAAGTCAATGAAATGAAGACAATGATGACTTTTTTTGTGCAAAATTATCTGAGATTTGTCTCTATGACTTTGCTATGTTTCAAGCATCATCAATAGTATTTAAATTTTGATTAAATTAAATATTTAATATTTTAATTTGAATGTTGTTTTTATATATTAGATATCTAATTAAAAAAATGTTCTTAACGAATAAACAAATGATCAACATCAATAACCATAATTGGATTTTGTTTTTAATTATGTATGATTTTGTTACTAAGAACAAATAATAGAGTGTAATGCTTTGCTAGTACCTTGAGGTTTGTATTATTTTGTTATTTACAAACTTTGTTGTAATAATTATTTTACCTTACTAATTATTTTACCTTAGAATTGTAAACTTCGTTCTTTATACATTTTACATTCAATTATAAATACCAATATTTTAAAATATTTGTCTTTTATCAATTTTGTTTTTCATTATGTGTACTAAAAAGACACAACATATTTAAAAAAAATAACAAATAAAATTAATAAAAATTTGAAAAATCGCAAATAACACACATTTTCAAAATCGTTAGAAATAACAAGAGTTCAAAAAACCGTTGAAAATAGTGAGAATTCACAAAATCATTAAAAGTAGCGGGATTTATTAAAATCGCTGAAAATAACAAAGGTTTTCAAAATTGTCCGTAAATAATTGTGACATGGGTTCTACCATAGAAAAATCAAACTTGTGGATAAAATATTTAATGGAAGTTAAAACTAAGTATAACTTTAGTTAAAATTAATTTTTATTATAGTACAACACCACTTTAAAATTATATATAATATTTTATTAATTAAAATTTGAATAATAGAAATTTAAATAACATCATTAGTTTTTAAAAAACAATTTTCAATTTTTCTTTTATTTTTTATTAATTAATTATTGTTTTTTATGCAAAGGATTAGAGAAGTATCATTTTCAATTAAAATCAAATAAATCTTTTGTATTACATTTTAAAAATAATAATATATGTCTTTTGTTAAAAAATAACAGAATAGTTTTCAAAATTAATATAAAGTACTTTTAAAATAAATATTTTTTTCATTCATTAAAGAAATGAAATAATTTTTTTAATTATTATTTCTATCTGTTTAAAAAACTATTTTCCACAATTCTTATTTCTTTATCTTTATTTGTTTATTCTCTATTTCAGTTTTAATCCCAACAAAACATTCATACATAACACGCGCGCGCATATATATATATATATATATATATATATATATATATTCTAAAAAAATTACTTTAAATTTCAAAATGCACTTATAATTTATTTAAATATATTTTTTAAAAATAAGAGAGCATATTAGTTAAAATTTGACACTTCACCAGCAAATTTTAAAGTTGATCTGAGTTTTTATTTAAGTATGTAATAAAATGAAAATTTTCTCAAACCTTAGTTGTTGAAAGGTCCAAAACTGGACGTGAAAGAATCACGTTGACCATGAACTTCAACTTTTTCTTTGTAATTTTGCAGTTTAGGCCTTGAATTTATTTCTTATTTAGATATTATCCAGCGTGCAAAGGACACCTCGTAAGTGAAGCCCTTCTATAAAAGCGGCGTCGTATGGTGCAAAAAAGCTTCAAAATTGAAAGTTGAGTGAGTAAAGTAACGTTCTACCCATTCCATTTCCCTCTAAAATGGCGTCAAGTAAAATGAGGGTGGAAGAGCTAAGAACGGAGCTCCACAACCGTGGACTCTCCATCACCGGAGCGAAACCCACTCTGGTAATCTCTAAACAAATTCACACTCATTCCCTCTTTCTCTTCTCCCTCTCTCTGATGCATCCATAATTCTAGCTGCGTAGACTTGGAGCCGCACTTCGCAAAGAAACTCGAAATGCGACGAGTGAAGCTGATGGTAGTTCCCCTCGTAGAACTAGAAAGAGAGCGAGGGATTCGCACAATCAGGATTCTAATCACTCCCAAGAAATCGAGGTTGCAGAGGAGACAAAAGAGGAGGAGGTGAAGATAGTCACCGCAACCAAAAAGGGCGTGGCGGTTCTCGATCAGTATCTTCCGGATTCTGTGAAAACTCGCTATCATGTTCTGCGACTGGTAAGTTTAGTAACTATTTCGAGGCTTACTTATCCTAAAATCCACTAAGATTTAGAGTAAAATCATATTTTCGACATCGCTATTTCCTTGAACATTGTCCCACTTCAGGATTAAAAACATTTTTCTTTTAAATGAGAATATATATCTTTTTAATTTAAGGAGCCAAATACGGTTTATTCAAAATTCAGACGTTAAAAACATAACTAAACCTGATTGGAATATTAACCTTGCCAAGTTGTTTCATTTTGTTGTTATTGTCGTCTGTGACGTGCTATCATTTTGTTGATTGGTGGTGGTTTCTTAGTGTGTTTAAGGCTCATGTGCTTTGGTACGCTTTTGAACAATGCAGGGTGATGACGTCTATGATGCCATGTTGAATCAGACAAATGTCAGAGACAACAATAACAAGTTCTATGTGATTCAAGTTCTTGGTTAATTTCAATTCCGTCTGCCTATTGATGATTTATGATAGCTTTTTGTTGATACGTTGATTTATTTCAGTGGTAACTGGTTGAGACTAGTGGTTCTTCATAGCTGTGGAATTTTGATAAAGTTCTTTATAAGCATTTGCAGGAAAACAAAATATAAGCAAAATGTATTGAGTTTCTCCATGAACTAAAATCTACTTAGGAACCTTGACATTTCAAAAGTTAAATGAAATGGCTTTTATAAAAGTTAAATACGTTAATTGATTTTGGCTTATGCAAGAGTTCAATTCATTTTATTTCTTATTCTCTTCTAGTGCAAGTGCTTACAAAAAAGTTTATCCTAACAAAGCCAACAATAGTTTGGTGCTTCTCTCTTGGGGTTGCTTTTTATCTTTCATTTTGGAATATAAGATGATTACTCTGAGAGAGATATTAAAATTTGATATCAGTTATCTCCAACTAAAGTAATTACGAGAATTTGTTGCTTGAGTTGTAGAAGATTTGCTTTACATAATGCTTAACCAGCATTTCTGTTTATTGCAAACTGGTTTTGCTGACTGCATATATAAATTTATTTTTTCAGAATCGGATAGTGGTGGTGAATTCCTTGTTTACAATAGATGGGGAAGGGTAGGTGTAAAGGGCCAAGACAAGATACATGGTCCTTACAAATCATGTGAGAGTGCCATTCAGGAGTTTGAACTAAAGTTTTTAGCCAAGACCAAGAATGCTTGGTCCGATAGGGATAATTTTGTTAGCTATCCTAAGAGTTATGCGTGGCTGGAAATGGACTACAGTGGCAAGGAAAATGAATCTACTGTGAGTTATGCGACTCTATTCCTCTTGCTGTATTTTCTTTTGCTTCATATAACTTGATGTGCATTTTGCAATTAACTCTAGTCCACTTGCTATTAATTGTGAAGTTAGTTCACCCTCTCTCTTGTATAAAGGCATTTCTATAGAGTAAATTTCCCTTTTTTAATGTCCATGGTAAATTGGTAATTAAGATTTTGTTTTACTTGGAGTGTTACTGGTGGATGGGGAGCAAAAGGAGGAGAAACTAATTCGATTGGTCATTTTAAACGCTTGGATCTTGTTTTTAGGTTACAGAAAATCATGGTTGTGCTTTAGGAAAGCAGCCTCAGGAATCTAAACTTGAACCACGTGTTGCAAAATTTATATCTCTTATCTGCAACGTGAGCATGATGAATCAGCAAATGATGGAAATAGGTTAGTTAGTTATTGCTTCTTTCCTTCATGTGGGATGAGTCACGCAATATGATTCAAAAGCATGCTTGATATATTTTGTTGATTAATTTAAATCAATGATATGGTTTACTTAGATTCGTTAAACAATTGACAGTCAACACTCATTGTCATGCATTTGAGTTCCTCATTCTAGAATTGCGATATAGCAGCATTCAATATTCTTGATGTGCTTTAACTGTGAGATCTTTACTTTAGGGTACAATGCAAACAAGTTGCCGCTTGGAAAACTTAGCAAATCAACAATTTTAAAGGTAGGCCTTTGGGCATGTAGTATTTGTTTATTTTATTTAATATTCCTATCAAAAGTCTATGGCATATACTAATTTCTTCTTTTGGCATTGTCATGTTGATGGAATCAACATTTTTTAATACCGTTGAGCTTTTAGTATTTCTCCTTTTATATTTGGGTAATTGTCTATATGTTCCTGTGTGTGAGAATAGAAAACTTAATTCATTTGTACAACGAGCCTCAATTTTCATATATTGTTAAGAACTTATAAAACATGACATACTTTACATCTTTGCATCTTGATCATAGTGCAAAAGATCTCTTGGGCGGTGATTTGGTTGTTTTCATCTTTTTGGGAACTGCTAAAGCATTTCAACTTGCTTATATTTATCTTGTTAAAAGATTAACTATTTATATTTTGTGAATTATTTAGGGCTATGAAGTTCTCAAAAGACTTGCTAATGTGATTGATAAAGGTGACAGGAAAGTTATGGAGCAATTAAGTGGGTACGGAATTGGGGTGTTCTTTTTCATTTTCCTCGATGTCCTATTTTCATTTTGAATACTTGCCTTTTTATTTACTTTCAAACGAGATGTGTGCTGTTTACTTATATTATAATTCATTTTCTGTCACTTGAGGTTGGAATTTCTTGCTTCAAAGATATTGGAAAACCATATTTATAATTGGTTTATGTGCTTGTTGCAGAGAATTCTACACTGTAATACCACATGATTTTGGATTCAAAAAAATGTGTAAGCTGTCTCTCCTTCTCATTTATCTAAAGAACACGTGCAAATGTTTATTTCATAATGGTGCTAAATCATAAATAAATCCTCTTGTTGGTTATGCGCTCTCTTTTTTTAGAGGAATACTAACATGAAAATATAAATCTGGCAGCTGTGTTTGTAATTGACACTCCTCAGAAGTTAAAACGCAAGTTAGAAATGGTAATTCTTTTTTCCCAGATGCATGTGTTGATCTGGTTATTTTGGTTGCTCATAGATTATGATAACTATTTTCTTACATTTTGGATGGTGGATTCTCTTACAAGGATTGTTATATGCATAAATTATGTACTTCCATTTATGACATTATGGCCTCTTCTGTTGTCCTTGGTACCTTCCTCTTGTTTCCTTAGGAACAACTTCAACTTCTTACAATTTTTCTAGGAAAAGAAACTTATAACTTTCTTTATTTAACCATTGACATTAATTGATTCTTTACTCAAAGGTTGAAGCTCTTGGTGAAATTGAGGTTGCCACAAAGCTTTTGAAAGATGATGCAGAAATGCAGGTATCTGTATTTAATTTTCTTCTTGTGGTTGTCCATATCTGGAATTTTTTGGAGTCTTTTCAGTGTTTTTCCTGGGATGCTTCTGTTAGTTACGATATCCATGTCTTTTCCAGCTACAAGGATAAATTAAATATATAATGAGCCTGATGCCTATGATATAGGCTATAGCTAGTGTAGTTATTGTAGATAATATACTCATCTCTAATCCTAACAATTTAGGAGTTATTATTTATCATTATATTAGAATCCAAACATAAATCTGTACTGCTGAGAAGAATTTTCAAATGCAATTGCAAGAGTTCAAATGCTATTATGAGTGCTGAAATCATGATGGAATTCTAATTATTTAACATTAAAGATTAAACTAATTTACAAATTATGATTATTTATGGATATATTTGAATTGTCCTTGATACCACATATTTTGAACGAGATATTTTATAGTTGTATTTTAGTTTTGGTGAAATGAGGACAGGTGGTCACTATTTATCACATCAAACAACCTAAATGGATTTGCCTTCTCTGGAAAATATATATTTGCAGTTTAATTTAATGATTTTATAGATGTAATGTCTTATTTAGCACAATTCTGTATACCAGGAAGTGTCCTTTTGCAAATAATATCCACTTCGCCAATGAATGAAATGCATTCTTGTTTTGTTTGTGCTAAGTATTTCCTTCTATTTTAAAAAGCCATTGGTTTAAACTCATTATTGTAATTCTGGATTTGCTGTAGGGAGATCCCCTGTATACTCGTTATCAACGCCTTCGTTGCGAACTGGTACCTGTGGAATTTGGTTGTGGGGAATTCTCCATGGTAAACAACTATGCCGTCTTTAGGGTTTGGTTGGAAAAATTAAAAGGTTATTACTATGACAGAAAAAAACCAAGGAAAAGTGAATTCTAAATGGTGGTATCGTTTCTTTCCATGTGACATGAAATATACTTTTTTCCTAGGCCTAAAAATCATCCTCCAAAATTGCTTACTGCAGTCCTTAAGTTTGACCTGTTGCTGGAGCTTCAGTTCTTGATCCTGACAATATCATCTTGTCCCTTTTGATGTCACTAGATTGAAGAGTATATGAAGAACACTCATGCAGAAACACATTCAAACTATACTGTGGAAATTGTTCAAATATTTAGGACATCAAGAGAAGGCGAGGCTGAACAGTACAGAAAGGTGTGACACTATGGCTAATGCATGATTGATTATGGATCTTTTACAAATTTTTTTCTACTAGGAATATAGTTTTTTAATTAAAAGTTTGTTTCGGTTTATGATATAGCGTATATATTTCGACCTTTTGCATTGAGGAAATTGCTTTTTGGTTTTGTGTGACAGTTCGCTAGTACAAAAAATAGAATGCTTTTGTGGCATGGTTCTCGGCTCACAAACTGGGCTGGAATTTTATCTCAAGGTCGTTTCTTCTCTTATTTGTTCGGTAGTTTTTTGGTTTGTTATGGAGTATAGATACTATAACTTTTACATTAATCTCTTGAGTCTGAGATGGACATGCCATTGTCAGGTTTACGCATAGCCCCTCCTGAGGCACCTGTAACTGGCTACATGTTTGGAAAGGGGGTGTACTTTGCTGACATGTTCTCAAAAAGTGCAAATTATTGCTTTGCTACTCGTACTGCTAAAGATGGGGTGCTCGTTTTATGTGAGGTTGTTTCTTGTTTAATGAAAGCATTGTTACATTACTATATGTGCGCTCATAAATGAGGACTGAAACTCCAATTATCAATTTCACCAATTGGTGTCAAATATAACAGCCTTAGTTCGAGAAATTTGCACTTTTTTTATTTTATCATGTTTCTGAAATATAATGAGAATATATGCAAGATTTTGTTTAGAAGATCAATCTTACAATATATTTATTATTGATCGACTTCTTCAAAAAGTTTGATTTATTATTGATCCAATTATCCAGTAAACATTCTTGATTTGCTGTATTTTATAGGTTGCACTGGGAGAGATGGCTGGGCTTGCAAATGCCTGCTATGATGCCGATCAGTTGCCTGAAGGAAAACTGAGGTTTGTTCTCCAATTTTGTAACTGTCACTACTCTCTTCGTACAGTCATTCATTATTTTTTGATAAAATTAGTTTAAAATCAACTAAACTGATTATAATAGGGAGCGACACCCAATACTTTCAATGAGTCTGGCATGAATTCCAATCAATAATAGTTTGTAACAGACATTTTTCACTGTAATTCAATGACAAAATCTATAGTGATCAATTGACTTATGTATTTGACCAAAAATAAATAAATATTTATGCCTTTATGTAATTTCAGTTAGTATAATGTACTACCTTTTTTCTTTACTAGTTAAGTTTATATACTTCTCAATCTCATAATGCAGCACGAAAGGATTAGGAGCTACTGCTCCTGATCCCTCAAAAGCACGGCAACTTGAGGATGGGCTCGTTGTTCCCCTAGGAAAGCCTGAAAAAAATTCAAGCCTCAAGGTATGCACTAGAAATTACTTTTTTGTTAGCAGGAAAGTTTGTTGATGGTTGTCATGATCTAATACTTCATATTTATTCTCTATCACTTTGTATTGCAGAGCGATCTGCTGTACAATGAATACGTTGTTTATAATGTGGAGCAGATTAGGATGCGCTATGTTGTTCACGTAAATTTCAATTTTAAGAATAGAAGGTAGCGGCTGAATGATTACTATGTTATTTGAGTATTTATCATTTTGTGGTTCGCTGAGCCAATCAACAATGATTATCAATGTAAGTATTTAGGTTTGCACTGCTGCTAAGAAAATGAAGTCAAAGGCTACTTAGTCTTTTCTTTCTTATCTTTGCTAATATTTTAAGCCAAAAGAATCAAATGGTAATTAGGATGACAAACTTAGCCACATTTTGTTTTAATTCTTCAATCTTTCTTAGTTTTAGTTGTCGTATTTCTTTCACATATATTGTATTTTTTTCTTATAAATAACATGCTATTCGGTGATGATGTACATCTACTACCTTTTCTGTCATAAAAATACATGCTTTGCTCCTTTCCACCTTTTTCTTTTACTGTGTACAAAAACTTTGTACTCTTAGTATGTTTTTATCCTCACCTATATAACATTTCTACCACATTTATTTTATATACTATATATGTTATTTTATGTCAATAATAATATTTAATCCTACAAAAGACCTTTTTTAGGATATTACATAAGCAAACTAAATATTAAATGACAATAATTTTTTTTTAAACAACTTATTTAATATGGTAGTTTTTCAAAGGGTAAAATTGATCAATATATATTTTCCATTTTTTTCTAGCTGGCAACCATGTTAATATAGATACAAATAAACATATAATGAATAACATTTTTAGATATGTAATCATCATTTAATTGCAACTACTTTTATGAACGTTCAATCAGAGTTACACTGTCAATTAGTAATTTTATTCTTCTAAATTCATATTTTTTGTTTTAATGAATAATTTTGGTGTATGTTATGATTACCTATAATTTATATTCTATATTGTAATGTACTAGTTTCTTGAGCAATGCAAGTTATTAAAGGCAAATTTACACCCATTAGAAAGGTAAAATAAATTAGTTTAAAGTGGAGAGTATTTGCATTAACAAGCTGGTAAATGAATAAAACTTCCGATAAAAATATTTCGAATAAGATTATCATATTTATTTATTTAGCTTTTTAAGCAAAACACATCTTTTCATTTTTTCCAAGTGTTTTACTAACTTAATGTTTATATACTGATAAATCAATTTATTATAATATTATTGTTTTTCTTTTTCCTTATTTTAATATTTGAATATCTAGATTTGTTATAATTTTATACATATAACCATTTGTCATAAGAATCTCAGTAACAGTTTCATTTCATCATCTAATTTTCATTATTCTAATTTTGTGTTGGTATCTTGGTGTATTTAATTGAGATTTTAAAATATTTACTTATAAAAATATCTTATAGTATTCAATTGAATTTTTTAAATATGAAAAAAATTCATGAGATTACTTTTTAGAAAACAACAACGGGTGGCATTTAATTGAAATTTTAAAAAGCTAAAAGTATTAAAAATTAAAAATCATAAAAATTTCGATAGATAATATTGTTAATTGAAGTTTTAATAATTGTGTCTTTTGATTTATATGTATAAAAATCTTCCCAATAAAACGATTTCATCAAAATATATATTTCGTAGGTGACAATCGCTATTAAAAATTATATGAAAAATAACAAAGGAAAAGGAAAAAAATAATAGAAAAATATGCCTATTATTTTATTTTTATTTTAAAAGTGAAAAATTGTTAATGACTTCATCAGTTCTTTTAATGGTTAAGGGAATGAGAGTAAAATTTGTATGAGAAAACTCTTGTTAAATATTTCTATGAAAGTAATTTTAATATATAAATGAAATTTTATAAAACAACTTTAATGTTATAAAATTTATAAATATATATTAGATTGATGGATTGAAACACCCCCTTAAATTAAATAAAATAAACAATACCAGTAATACTTAATAACCTCTATCATCTTGAATGAATAAAAAAAAGGTAATAACCTCTATCATCTTGAATGAATAAAAAAGAAAAGTAGTGAAGGAACTTTTTAAATGTGGCTCTTCTTTCTTCTTCCTTGAGGTTAATGTTTTTATTATTTATTTATTAATGATTGAATTAATATTTTTTTTATATTTTCAGTTCAAATATGTTAGTTTATATTATTATTATTATTATTATTATTATTATATAATTAGTTGTTTACTAAAGTGAGATATTCATAATAAGAATTATTTTTTTAAATGCGTGAAAGGATGAAGTCCTTTAAATTCTTATAAATCCATAAAACCATTTATTTTATATAAATCTATAAAATCTTTTCAAATTTTACGATTTTATATTTTATGAGTCCTTTAAAATCCAAATTATAACATTTTAATTAAAAATATACTTTAAAAATTATTATATTATTACAATTTTTTAAAATTTACCAAACTTTTTTAATGGAAAAGTATTGAAATCCCATACATCCCATACATCCCCTAATATACAAATTTAATATATGATATAATTAATGTACCATTTTCGGTAATATTTAAACTACATAGATATCTTAAATTATTAATTATTAGATTAAAAAATATTGATTTTATTTTCTTTTTTTACCATCTAATTATACAACATACAAATCCTTTATATAGTATTGACCCATGGTTTAACCATAATTTATTTTATTTATTCTGATATATTATTTTCAAGTAATTAACTTATAATTGGTTTATTAAATTCATTATTACTCTTGTAAATCTACGACCTGCCTTATGACTCCTATAAGAAATCGATGAATAAATAGTTTATAGTTATTATAAACATCATCACTCAAATAAATTTTGTCCAACTCTCTTATTTGTCGTAAGATATTTTTCCACTTATAATTTGCATATTTTCTTACAATGTGACGTCCTTTTATGATTTTATACACCACTATTCTATAAACGAAAAATAAGCAACTTACAATATAAAAGCAGCTTCATCATATCTTCAAAATGAAAATGAGATATACCGTAAGAGCATTCAGAAAATACATTGATTGCATACCCTGATTGTCTAGGCTTCAGGAAATTCATACCTTATGATTAGTTCCAGCATGGAACAATGGTTGAAGAAATGGACCACAATCATGAACCAAAACCAGAAAATTTTGAATTCATGAGACTTTTTCGTAATGACATTAATGCAGATAGGGTAGGGGGAGGGGATATGACAGTAATTCAAAGCATTAAAATCACAGTGGCAATAAATGTGATTTTTTTTTTTTTTTAAGAAATGGAAATCTTAAGGGTAGGAATAAAATTAAAAGTTTACATGAGTTTTTATTTATTTATTTAATCCTGTTTTAAAAATTCTTACTAATTTAGCTGGGTTGAAACATAAAATTCCGTGATATTTGGAAAATTGAGAATTTCTGTCTCTATCCCTCCGTTGATATGCTTAAATTCATTTCATATATTGACAAGAAAAAAATGATTACATCAAAACCTTTAAATTTTGTTAAGTACCATATCACTCTAAAAAGATAAATAGTCTCTTTATTCCTCCCATCATCTGCATGTCAAAACAAAAACTGCACTCTTTGCATTCAAAAGACTCTCTGGAGTCATTTGCTTCTATAAAAGTTAGATTAGAGAATTATAAAAATTAGGCTATCTTGTTTTGTTCATAAAAAAGTTGATCTAAACTGAAACTGTTATTGGAAAGCAAAATAGAAAAACTCCAAGGAAAGGGTAATGGTAGGTGTTCTAGGCCTGAAGACTGCTTAAACCACCACACTTAGAATTTGCGTCTTCTTTTGCTTTTATATTTTGAAGATTGTATTTATTATTGATCAGTTCCTTAGGCTTATAATTTCATTTCCTGAATTAAGGGTTTATATCTTTTGACTTTTCTATATAATTTTGTTAATTCTATTAACTTTAACTTAATTTATCTGTACTTAGTCATGATTAATTGAATTAGGATCTAGTAATTTGTTCCCAAATTAACATCTAGAAATTCGCTTGATTAGGGAAGGAACTTTATGTAGGGAAAATTCTGCCATTTTTAACTTATTTGTCTGTATTCATAATTTCTTATTTCCTTGCTGGTGTAAGAGTGAAGCTTTTCTAGTGAGTCTTTTCTTTGTGTTAGTAGAAATTTGATCTATCACTAAACAGTCATAGTGTTGAGCAATGAAGATGGGTTAAAGGCTTACTGTTACTGCATAAGCCTCTTGTTTGAGCAATAAAAGTAGGAAAATAGGTGTGGAACCTTGGCTATGAGTAGTGTAGGTGTTAGTTCCATACCTGCAAATTATTGAAGGAAGGTGTTTCACTCCCACGTGAGTGGTGAGTGGAAACGTTGAAAGATTTGATGATGTCCGAAACATAAGGAGTAAAGAAGGAATGGCCTGTTTTGTTATGTTGCTGTTCCTTTTTCCGAAGCATAGTCAAAGACACACATCAAGTGCAGTAGAATTTTAGCAGCTTGGGAGCATGATTGAGTTTCAAAAACCTTTGAGTAGTGGTAGTGCCTCACCAAATAAAGCATTTACCACATACCAAGTGCAGAGTGCACACGCCAATATTAAAGTCCTTAGATTTGATAATGACCTCATCCAGAATCTATGTTCTTCTCCCACAAGCATGGCCAATTTCTTAACCCATAACTGCCACCACCAATTCATATTCAATAGATCACCCTACAACCACTTCATTGTTTCTTTAATGCATGAGACATGCGTGCATGCAAAATTTAGAAATCCACTGTGACATACCAGCCTGTTTCATTTTTCCCTTCAACCATTGTGCATAATTAATTCAATTGACCTTGCAGTGAACCCAACAGCAAAGAATAATGATGGGCTGCGTAAGTGTGACCTATGGAGAAACTGAACTAGGATTTGAACCATTGCCGCACGTCATGGTTCTCGCATGCTATTCACTAGACTTTGAAATGTTTCATTCCCCCAAAGGGACAAAAACCTCTCATAACAGGCTTTTAGGATTCTCTCTTGTGAAAACTAAATACTTTTCTACTCACTACCTTTAGATCCACCGTCTAGTGCTAAAGACAAGACAAAATTTGTTATGAACTCATGATGTTTTTACTACGAAGCCAAGTTTAAATTGAAAGGTTATTTGTGCAAACTGAGAATGCAAAATGTCCTATATGCTTGTGTAGGACTTTTGTCACTGGGGCACAAGGGTAGGCATTGATGTTAGGGTTTGAAATTGTTGGAGAGTAGGGTGTGTTAATTGAAGAGCTAAAAGGTGAGGGTCTATTACGGGTAGGGAATGATATCAAGCTAGGGAAGCTCCGAACTTTCTCTAAAACTCACACATGCCATGCCATACTCAAAAACTTGCGGCCAACACGCAAAGCCTACGTGCACTCATACATTATTCTTCTCTATCTCCCTTCTTGACGCTTGCACAACCCAAACAAACCAAAAGGGTAACCCAACATGCATGTGGGCCCCAACACTCTGGATCCAAAGCCTGCCATTAGTACTACTCTCTCTGCTGCAGTGAACCTCAAATGAACAAAGGGCTTCCTCACTTTTTTATGAAATTAAGGCAGACAACACTCCATTCGCCTTTCCTTCGATATCCCCTTCTTTCATTTTTTCTCTATACACTGCCACACTTGTTTTTCTTTTCTTCATTTTCATTACATCATTACATCATTCACTTCTGTCCTAATCACAACTAATCTTCTCATAAAATTTTCATTTACATGTCATGAATATTAAGTAGGACTGTAAAAATGCAATGCTATATTACGTCAAAATTAGGATTGAATCAGCTTCTGATGTCTTTCACATTCCCTTGTTGCTCCTGCCACGTTGCTTACATAATCTCTTCTGTCTCTTTCTCTCTCACACACTCTCAAGTTGCTACCTATAAATACTGACCCTCTACCACCACCCTCGCACACTCACTCAATTTTCGTTCACTGGGTGAGAAGCTCCTTGTTGGAGAAGCAGGGCACGTGCAAGTGTGCAACTCTTGGCTCTCTTTAACGCCATTGAACCCTTTTGCACGTGCTCCCCTTCTCCAACACGGCTTCCTCACCCTCCTTTCTCCTCTTTCTCTGTTACTCCACTGAACCTGCCACGATCATGAGGTAATTGCTTCCCTTCTGTCTTCTTTGTAAATTTCCCACGTAAATTTAGTTCCAAATTTACATCATCATTCTTGTTGTTGGAAAGAGCGTGAAGGGTATCAATAAATGCAAGATTAATTACCGTTTTATCTTACAGCAAGAATGTTAACAGTAATTTCATTACATCACTAAGTTATCATGGAGTGATACTACTAAGAACTATGAACACATTTTTTGCTGCTGTAAAGGGTGTCAATTAATTTCTAGTTTGAAAGTGGATGAACACTGTTGTACGGTTGTAAGCAGCATCTGAAGTTGATGATATATATTTGGTTGATTCAATATTGTTGAGTGTCTGAGAGAAATTTAACAGGGAAATGAAACTGAGGCACCTGACACAACAGCGAGGCCATGGAGGGTGAGTTTGTTTTGAGTGTAATAATGGAAAGTTATAATTTGCAAGGCTTGTAGTGTAATCCGAAATGATGAAACATGTTAATGACTCGGTGGTACGACAGTGTAGCTGTACAAATGCTTTCGCTGTCAGAGAATCTTTATCATTTATTTTTGGCTTATGGTTTGGTTTGTTTGGAAGCTCTTAAACCATGCAAGAAAACATTGATAAGAATGAGGTGTTGAAATAAACCAAACACTGTTTGGTGTGAAAAAGATTGAAATAGTATTCAACAACAAGTAGGGGTAAGTAGGAGCAGGTAAGTGGATGGTTCGACCAGTTTAAGATTTGGTGAGTCTTTTCAAAGGAGAGAGATATCTGGTATGTGAAATGCATCAATTATTTTTCTTAACTCCTTCAAAATCTGTAGATAAACTGATCAAACAAAATTATTTAAAATATCTTTTTTTTTTTTAAGTAAAGTCTATCAAAGAAAAGTTTTTTCTTTTACTTTTAAAGCTAAGTTTTGTCGTACTAAATATATAATGTTATTTATTTTTGTAACTAAGATATATCATAATTAATTTGTAAATATCAAAATTAAAAATCAATATCTTCAGTTAAATGTTTTTTTTAAATAGATATATTATCTACCATCAAGTGTAAAGAGACATGGTTTCGTGTAGACCAACTGTTTTACAACATTGTCTTGTGCCTGCCCTATTCATTTGCAGGAAAATTCTTCTGAAAACACAACGTCGCTACAGGGTTCGGTAACCACTGTTCAGAGTGGAGATAAAGATGATTTCTTACCGTTATGTGAAAATATGCATGTACAGTTGTTCCATTTCTCTTTATAACATGAAATAAATTAAAAAAAAAAGGAAAAAGAAAAGACGAGTGTGGGAAATTATAAATGGGTATAATAAAATTTATTTTTTATCTGTTTTTAATACACGTAATCTAAAATAGGAATTTTATTTTAAATGCATTAAAATAAGAAAGTTACAGATTGATTGTTAATTTTAACTTGAACCTCATGATCAATCCTTTGTTTACTACACCTCATGTTTTTCTCATCTCATCTCCCCCGTTGAAAGACCAAAATACTCTTAATTATTATTCTAAAAAAACAAATTCTATGTCATGCATTCTAACCCTATCATTTATCAATATTGTACTTTACATCTCTATATCTTCACCTTCGAATCATCGGTAATGTAAGACTTGATCGGTTATTTCACAACTGTCCCGTAATTCACCAAGAGATGCATTCATATGAGATCAGAGATGATCTTCTTCCGTAAGTTTTTGCATTTTCGATCCAAAACAAGTTTAGAGAGCTTATAGAGTTGCAGATCTAGAAGAGTTTTGAAATAGACAATCCAAAAAATTATTCCAAAACATAAAAATAAGTCTAAGAACACTACTGCTACGCTAACAGTGTATAGAGATAACATGACTTGTAACTATTGTGAATATGATGATAAAGAATTTGATGTGTTGCGATTTAAGCTTTGCATATTTTTTATTGATTGTGAGTATTTTTTAAGGATGTGAAGAGTTGAAGTTAGTGTGTGGCAGTTGCAAAATGAATAACTTAGAGCTCTTACATCACTAAATAGAGACAATATTGAACTATGTGGATTATTATCACTTTGTGACTAGTTATGAGATAATTGATAAGGACTTATTGTCTGTTTTTTTTTTTATTGAGAAGAGCCACAAGAAAACTATCTACTTTCATCTATCTATCAAAGATGGTCTATCTATCTATCAAAGATGACCATCATAATGTGTTAATATTGTTGTATGTACTAATTTTATATTATATTAACTTGGATTCAATGATAATAAAAAAGGTTTTGGTTGAGTTAATGGTTGTTGATCTTGAACACTACACCGGTTATCATTTTATGCAATACTTTAGTTGGCCACAACCAAATAAATATGACCTGAAGATAAAAAAATGTCACGCTTTTACAAGTGTGGCTCATAAACCACTATAGGTCATGTTTTTCGAGTCATGGATGTTTAAACCACAATTTGTGTGTCTTAGTCTTTAAGAAAAAATGACCATATTAAAAAAGTGTGACCTAATATAAAAAAAATATAGTCTAAAATTATGGAGTATGAATCATAAAATAATGATAGTATAAATCACAGATTTGTAATGTAACTTATAATTATAAATAATTGTTGGTATGATATAAACAGAAGTATTTAGGACAAAGATATAAGAAAAATACATAGGTGAAAGGAATGGGAAAATCACTTCACTATATTCACTATATTCTGAAGCAATACAATATTTATAGGATTTTTAATCCATGACGCAATCATATTACCACTAAACTAGAACAGAAACTGCCACATATCCACTAAATAAGGAAGTGGAATAACTAAAACTACTTTCTCCTAAAGTGTAGGAACCACTAATTGACTAAAACAAAAACTGAAACAATAAAAAAAAACTTAATGCAGTCCAAAAGCAAATAATTAACACTCCTCCTTGTTTTAGGATCTGCAAACTCTAATTTTCTGCCTCAATAACTCAAACTTGCTGACAGGCAGTGGCTTTGTAAACAAATCTGCCAATTGATCTTCTGTCCTGCAATAAACCAAAGTTACTTCTCCATTTTGCTGCATCTCTCTTAAGTAGAGCTTGATGTTAAAATGTTTAGTCTTGCCATGACATACTGGATCCTTTGAAATCGCAATTGCTGCCTGGTTGTCGATAAACACTTTTGTCTTATGATTTTGTTGGAGATGTAAATCACATAAGATCTTTTTCAGCCACAAAACTTGATTTACAGCTGCTGTTGCTGCTATGAATTCAAATTCTGCAGTGGATTGTGCTACTGTCTCCTACTTCTTTGTGCACCATGAAAAAATTCCTGACCCTAGACTGAAACAATATCCTGAAGTGCTTTTCATGTCATCAATTGATCCAGCCAGTCACTATCCGAGAATCCACATAACTTGAAATTTTGACAGCTCTCAAACTTGACACCATAATCAACAGTACCTTTAATATATCTCAATACCCTTTTTGCTGCCTTTAAATGCATTTCACTAGCACAATGCATAAATCAATAGAGAAGACTTACAATAAACAAAATGTCCGGCCTTGTTGTAGTGAGATACATTAAACATCCAATCAAGCTCCTGTAATATCCTTCATCAACTTTATCAACACCATCTTCCTTGCTTAGCTTCTCCTTTTGGTTCATTGGTGTACTAACCGCTTTGCACTCCTCCATCTGAAATTTTTTTAAGATTTCCTTAGCATATTTTTTTGACATATGAACACATCATCCTCATTTTGTTTGATCTCAATTCCAAGAAAATAAGACATAAGACCAAGATCTGTCATTTCAAAAATTTGCATCATTTCTTGTTTGAATTCTTCAACCAACCTTGTATCATCTCCAGTCACTAAAAGATCGTCAACATAGAGAGAAACTATGAGAAAATTTTTTTCTTTATGTTTTACATAAAGAGTGGCCTTAGATAAGCTTTTTACAAAGCCTATGCTCAATAGGTGTTTATTTATCCTACTGTACCAAGCTCTTGGTGCCTGTTTTAATCCATAAAGAGCTTTTTTGAGTAGATAGACTTTATCTTCTTCACCATGCATAACAAATACCTCTGGCTGCTCCACATATATCTCTTCTTGTAAAACTCCATTTAAAAAGGCTTATTTGACTTCTAACTGGAATACTTTCCAGCCTTGTTGAGCAACAACTACTAACACCAATATAATTGTATCTAATCTGGACACTGGTGCAAATGTGTCAAAATAATCAACACCAAAAATTTGTGCATACCCTTTTACTACAAGTCTGGCCTTGTATTTATTTATAGAGCAGTCTGCATTAAGCTTTTTTCTGAAAACCCATTTAACTCCAATAACTTTTCTATCTTGAGGCTTGTCAACCAGCTCCCATATGTTGTTTTTTTGAATCATTGAAATCTCATCTTCCATTGCCTTTTTCCATTTTGGATCCTTGAGTGCTTCCTCACAACAACTAGGTTCGCATACTGCTATATTGCATCTTTGATAAATGTCTGACAACAGCCTTGTGCCTCTAATAGGAGGGTCATCTTCCAATTCATTTTGACACAACTCTGTTGTTTGGTTTCTGCCATAACCATCTTCAATATTGTTAATTGGTCTAATTGTTTTTTGTGGGTTCTTCCAATCCCATTGTTGATCTTCATTAAAATGCACATCCCTAGAAACAATCAACTTTCTAGTTTGAGGATGATACACTTTGTAGGCTTTTGAAACGGAACTATAACCCACAAAAATACCAGGAATTGCTTTCTTGTCAAGCTTGCCGCGCTTAACCTGTGGAACATGTGCAAAACAAACACAACCAAACACTTTAAGAAGGGTTAGTGAAGGCTTATATCCATGCCAAGCCTCAAAAGGAGTTTTGTCTTTCAAAGCCTTGGATGGAAGTCGATTTTGAAGAAAAACGGCTGTGTTGGCCGCTTCGGCCCAAAATTCTTTAGGTAATTCCTTCTCATGCAGCATGCATCTGGCCATGTCCATTACTGATCTATTTCTCCTTTCACTAACTCCATTTTTCTCTAGAGTATATAGGGTTGTGAGTTGATGTACAATCCCAGCTTCCTCACAGAATAGATTAAATTGTGTTGAGGTGTACTCCTTCCCATTATCTGATCTTAGAAATTGTATCTTGCAACCACTTTGAGTTTCCACCATGTTCTTGAACTTTACAAAAACTCCAGCCACTTCATGCTTGAATTTCAAGAAAAAAGATCCAGCACATCCTTGTAAAATCATCTATGAAAAGAATAAAGTATAGACTACCTTGTAACGATGGAGTTTTTTGAGGTTCTGCCACATCAGTGTGAATGAGTTACAGCTTTTGAGAGGCTCTCCAAACTGTTTTAGGAAATGACACTCTGTTTTGTTTACCAAATTGACAGGCATTACAATTTGGTAGATGATCAGAAAGTACTGGTAAACCTTCAATCATATCTTTCCCCTTCATGTTCAGCATTCTTTGAATATGACAGTGACCGAGTCGTTTATGCCAGAGTTCAGTGGGACTGACTTGAGTGATGTAAGTTGTCTACGCCTCTACAATTGGATCAAATGAGAAGCTTTTTCCTCTCATTTTAACCCTTAAAATCTCCCGACCGGTAGTGTAAAAAATAAGACAATGTTGATTTTCGAAAAGAACTTTAAATTCCTTTTCTAACAATTGACCCACACTAAGCAGATTTTGGTCAATGTCAAGCACATACAGAACTTCTGAGATTGTTTTCATACCTGAGCTAGTTGAAATTACAATGGTTCATTTTCCTTTTACAAAAATATAGCCACCATTCCCAATTCTGAATTTTGAGGATTTTACAGGCTTCAAATCCTTGAAAAGAGTTTTATCATATGTCATGTGGTTTGTACAACCACTATCGATCAGCCAGCATTCAGAACTACTCCTTGCTGAGAAACATGTTGCCACAAAAATTTGATATTCTTCATTTTGCTCTACAACCTTGGCATTGGTTTCATGTTGTTGAAATGTGCCTTTGCAAATTACAGCTTCATGTCCAAGCTGATTGCACTTTGTGTTTGGTCTTCTCCAACATCTGAACGGTGGGTGACCCATTTTGCCACAATGCTCACAAGGTGGGTAATTTTTCTTTTTACCTTTGTCTTTGCTTTGGCTGCTTTGACTACTTCCAACTTCATGATGCTTGGCTGGTAAAGCACCTTCAACCACTTGATCTTGTCTCATATGCCTTCGCTGCTCTTGGGCCTGCAAGGCATGTAACACTCCTGCTAAGGTGATTTTTGACAGATCCTTCGTATTCTCCAAAGTAGTTATTGATGCTTCGTATCTCTCTGGCACTGTAACCAGAATTTTTTCCACAATTTTGGAATCAGTGAATTCAGTACCGAGTAGTCTAACCTTGTTGGAAAACCTATCAGAGTATTCTTTGATTGTCTCAGAATCTTTCATTCTCTGCATCTCGAATTCCCTCATCAAGTTGAGCACTTGTATGCTTCGAATCCTCTCATTCCCTGCGTATTCTTCCTTTAAGTAGTCCCAAATTGCTTTTGGTGTTTTGGGAGTCATGATTCTAGTGAAGATTATTGATGAAACACCAGTAAAGAGACATGATCTTGCCTTTGCCTTCTTGGTTTTTTTTTTGTGCAATTTTATTTGAGCCATGGTAGGATTGTTCGGCAGTGGAAGAATTTTGTAATCCTCTTCCACGGCTTCCCAAAGGTCCAACACCTCCAAATAAGACTCCATTTTAACTACCCAAAGATAATAGTTATCTCCATCAAAGGTGGGCAGAGCAATTTGTGAGAAACTTGCTTCACCTTCCATTTTCACAGGCCCCGTAAGAAGAATGTTGTGATACCAATTTGTTGGTTATGATATAAACAGAAGTATTTAGGACAGAGATATAAGAAAAATACGTAGGTGAAAGGAATGGGAAAATCACTTCACTATATTCTGAAGCAATACAATATTTATAGGATTTTTAATCCATGACACAACCATATTACCACTAAACTAGAACAGAAACTACCACATACCCACTAAATAAGGAAGTGAAATAACTAAAACTACTTTCTCCTAAAGTGTAGGAACCACTAATTGACTAAAAGAATAATAAAAAAAAAACTTAATGCAGTCCAAAAGCAAATAATTAACAATAACAAACCTAAAACTATGTCACTCTAACTCACTTCCGTACAACACAAAAAAATTAAAGGCAAAATTAGAGGTTTCCCCCTCTTTTTAGACTTTTCTATGATCCTAATCTAAATTACACATTGGTTCCTTTTGTCTGATCTTATCCCTATCCCAGTCTCTCAACATTTTCATCCCATCCCTAGCTCACTCTCTGGCCGACCATCATCTCTCCTTCATCATAGTTGTCTCTAATCAGTTTCTCAATCTTGATCTTTCTCACTTTTTGCATCATCCCTCACTCATTATCTCATTTCTTTTAACTTGTTTCTCACTAGTATCACTATCTCTCGTCTCTCACTTTCTCTTGTTTGTCATTTTAGTGCTCGCTTTCCATTGTCTCATACCAACTTAAGTATTTTTCCATTGTCATTAACAAAAGTGGTAAGGAATCGGGTTCTCAAGTTTTGTTCTTTCATCGACCTGATATAGGTATTTGTTATTCATTAAGTTAAGTTGTTTGATTTTGGTTTTATTATATGATTTCAAGACTTGTCCTTTTTATCTATAATTTAGGGTTTTTGTGTTTGTAGTGAAAATTTGAAAGCATCCCAATGTAGGTTTATGTGCTTGTCTATATTTAAATGTGAAATAGTATAGTTAATAATGATTCCTCCTTCTCTTCTCTCTCACACTCTTGCTTATAGGAAACTCACGTGAAACTTGTTTTGACGCTTCATGTTTTTCACATTGATTACGATATTGATTTTTGGGCTAAATTATGATTATAAATTTTTCAAGAGGTTGAGTTAAACATAGATCATGGAGATCGAATCATGTGAGTTGTGGTGAATATACGTCCATTGATTACATCAAATCTTCTTCACAGTTACATAGATTGTATTTCGGTGGTCCTTGATGTATTTGAAACCAAAGAAACAATATTATTTTTAAGGAACCATAAATATGATGTTGAGGAGATATTTGTCCTTGTTTAAATCAAGACACAAGTTTGGATAACTAGGAAGTACAAAAGGACAGGGTCTTCCTACTCAAATTGTTTTTTTAGCCAGATAACATGTATTCTATCATGGGTTGAGTGAATGTTTATGGGATGACAAGATATATAATTACTATAGCTGAATCAGGTTTAAATCAAGAACTGAAAACACAGTAGCTTGTAACAAGAGAAGGCATGTGTCAATTGTCTTTTTTCGGATATGTGTTTTTTTTATGTCATGACTGTTTTCTAATGTATCATGTCAAATATTATGACCCTATGCTTGCATAAGAGTAGGCTTTGTAATTTTTTGCAGGAGCTGTGAATGGACTTGAGGCACACAAAATATGTTGTGATAACAAATTTTCAGTGACATACACATGCATAAATCACGTGTCAAGTAAATTAAGGATAGATAAAGCTAATAAGAAGTGTCCATCATGCCATAAACCATGATTATAAGAAAATCAACAATAGGATGGGAAGTTAAGAGTGTCTAAAGTATGCCACAATTATCTATGTAGATAAAAGTAGCATCAGCTAAATAATACAAATATGTCCATTTGGAAGTTTCAGCAACTTGTCCTTAATTATGACAAATCGATTAGTTGAGCCAGCTTCTGAAGATCTATTTGGTTCTACGCTTTTGTGCTCTCATTCTTGAGTACATGTCTATCTAATACCAAGGCTACAACCTTTTGGAATTGCTTATGAATAGTAGAATTGCATCTTACCTTCGTAAGCAATTGTATAATATGTTTTATATATCCCATATGGTATAACATTGTATGACTAAATGAACCATAAACCATGTAGGGGATGTGGGTGGACATGTTTTTTCTTTTTCCTTTCTTTGTATATGGGTTTGGACAACCCTTTTTGTCCCTTTATTTATAAACTTTTTATTGCTAATAAAAAAAACAATAAAATGATAGAAGAAATGGTGACATAAGCATTGGGCAATGAAAGTACTATAATTGCTCCATACACCTCTGTTGCAACTCATGTCACTGGTGATGATGAGGTACATATTTGAACCTGTCAAAACCCGATTTTGTCCGGATAATATTTTAAATTAAAAGCATAATAATAAAAAATAAAGAGAAATAAAAATGAATAATAACATAAAAATATATTTATTAGTTTAAGTTTTCTTGAAAAATAATAATAAAATAAAAAAAATTGAATTTTTCCATTACAAAAAAAAAAGGACTAAAAAAGAAAAGGCGGTGATTTTAAAAAATAAAATAAAATAAAATAAAATAATTAATTAATAATAATAGCAAAAACGAAAATAACAAAAAATAATAAAATAAAAATATCTAAATTAAAACAACAGAATTTGAAAATAAAATGAAAAATAAAAAAATAATAATAAAAATAAATATAACAATAAAAATAATTGCTTTCAAACTTGATTTGCAAGTTTAGGAATAAAAAATAAAAAATACATAATAAATAAAACAATAAAGAATGAGTCAACCCTCTAACTTCTCACTCCCTAACTCCACGTAATGTTTTCTTAAAATAAAAATAATAATAAAAATTGTGAAACTGCTCAAAACATCCACGTTCTCCACTTCACAAAAATAAAATTAATAATTAATAGATTATGACCGTTGGAGAGTGGCTTCAGTCTCATTCCTGGATAGATTCATCTTTAATATTAATTTAAAAAATAATAATAATAACAAGAAGAAGGAGTCAAAGAAGGATAACTGCTCGAAACCACCTGAATTTTTGAAAAAGATAATAATAAAACAGATACAAAAATGAGAAAAAGGGGGATACAGATCATTTTTTTTTGGAACATTGGACACATGAAACCTGATACTGAGAAGGGAAAAGGAGACAACGGAAAGAGCATAGAGAGATAAGAAAGCACAAGGAAGAATCCAGACCAACTGCCAGCACCAGGTACGTTTTTATTTCATTCTTGAGCTTCACTACACATTCATGGCATAGCATAAAAAAAGAAAAACATTCGCAAACCATTCCTATGGCAACATGCATTTCATTATTCTATCACTTTTCTGCATTGCGTTTTCTCCCGGCACCTGTACCACGCTCCCATCACTCTATCCAGTACCAGCTCCTCCTCACCAACATCTATGTTCCCACCATGCTCCTCTGCACCACAAACGGCGCCACATCAACCATGGCTTCACTCCAACCGCCGTTCCCTCCACCGGATCCACCTCCCCATGATCGTAATCCTTCTCCAGGTCCTCGTCAACGTCACCTTCGTTGTTATTGGTGAAACCAGCCCCTTCATCAAGGACTGGGTCACCTGAAACCAGGTCTTCTTGCTCGTCGACATCATCTGCTGCTGCACCATAATCTTCCCTATCATCTAGTCCATTAGGTCTCTCAGGGAAACCTCCAAAACCGATGGAAAAGCCACCAAGATAACCCTTTCCCATAAAATCCCGAGCATGATGCCTACCATTGCACCTAAACAAAAACCATAATACCTTTCACCATATACCCCACCGAATACTCCACCATGCATCTTCCTCTAAATACCTTACCATCCAAGTCAACACCAACCTCTAGCATACAATTCCACCTTGTACCTACCCTCTGCCATGCACCCTCACACCAAAACACGTCACCTTCAAAAACCATTAAACCGTTCCACTGAAGCACTTCCTTCCTCCCTCACAGATACTACACCACTGCATCATCGCACACCCACTCACTCTCTCTATATGCTCTCTCCACCAAACCGTTCCAGTTAAGCCTCTCCAAGCCCTTCATTTACCCTGCAAAGACTTTGTGAGATCCTATTGGATGCAAGAAAAATTTATACTAATCTTTCCAAGCTTGCTTTAGCTCTTGAAAAGAACTTATTAATTACATCTACATTGACAATCTGCACTGATCCATACCTGCAAGCAACGACAAAAGTGCCAGTTGACCAAGAGAAGGCAAATGAAAAGCAGAATGAGCAATCTGATCCTGCACCTTCTATAAACTTCCCATGGCCATCGCTTCACCCTTCACCCATGCAAACTCGTCACCAGCTGCCACCAAGGACTCTAGAAGTCCCATTCTCCTCCCCAACCTTGATACCACACCTCCACCGAAGCCAGCAACGATAGCATCTCCGTTTCGTCAACCACCATTTCCGATTCCATCTTCAACCACCACCATGATGCACGCCTCCGTTGCACCCATAACGCATCACCCTCCACCATGAAAGCCACTCTCATGCAACCATGGCCGAGGCTTCCTCAACGACTAAACCACCCAACGAACTCCATAAACCACCTTGCGTCTTCCCTGTTCCTCAAGATGCCTTCGTTGGGAACCTCCACCACATGCGAAACCACTGCCATTACCACCATAAAACCAGTCCCACGCACCTCTTTTCACCATGAACCTTCGCCGTCGCCACCCTCCATTAATTAGGACTACACCCATACTCCATCCTCAACCTCCAAACTGCACCCCAAGGCCTCCGCTTCCACCATTTCATGACAACGCTAGCACCTCACCACACCTCCCAAGCATGCAACCCATCATCATGCACGCCATCAAGACAACGCCCCTTGTTGCCCATTCCCACACCATGACCGCGATTCCGTATCTCACCGCGTTGACCACCTACTTCAACTACGACTTGCTCTTCGCCTTCGGGCAGTTCAGGGATTTCTTCCGCAAAATCTTCTGTTGGAAACTGTTTTGGCTGAAATACAAGAGGGGGGTGAATTGGATTTCATAACTTTTTGAAACAATTTGATATTTTTCAGTAAAATGCAATTCTGTTTCACAGACTGGATCTTTATTTGAATTTACTGAATCAGAACAGTTGCATGAAACAGTAAGCAGAATCAAAAATCAATTCA
>Ga0209489_101328_pt1 | contig 50590 bp, 22 predicted proteins | sample SiratrowhiteBW_FD_187527 | JGI IMG/M metagenome (GOLD analysis project Ga0209489, IMG submission 187527) | Root nodule microbial communities of legume samples collected from California, USA - Siratro white BW (SPAdes) (version 2) | ecosystem: Host-associated > Plants > Roots > Nodule | place...
ATATAAATAAATGAAGGAAATATTTAGATACTCCAACCTCTGTACAAGGATCTAAATAATGTACAAATGAAATTTAAAAACACACAACACTTGAAGCTTCCTATCAAAACATATAGCTTAGGATTCGCATTTCTAACTTTACCATAATTTACATAATTTACAAGTCCTAACTTCACATATTTTGAAAGACCTGTTCCTCATTTGTTATTTACTTTTCTTTACTTGTTTTGCATCTTTGTTAATAAGTGCTTCACAAAACTATTATTACACTTGCACTAGTATGGTCAATATGCAAGTCAATTCATTTGCACTTACTACTTTTTTATCATAATATTGTGGTATTAGTCTTTTAATGTCTTTTCTTAAATATGTTCATCAGTTTTGCTCAATCTGCTGTATTTAGTCTTGATTCTCCCATAATGTGCGAGCACAAACATGATGGTTTGGTACTTGTCTTTCCAATACTAGACATATACTACATCAAAGAATTATAGACTTTGTTCTAGACTTTGTATAGTTTGAGAAACATTAATATCATCTAAACTCAACTTTCAAATCCAATACGATGAAACATGTAAAAATATCAATAGTGTCACTATATCAATGGGCAAAAGGATTTGATCCTTTATTATCAACATACAAGAGGTCAGGTTATACCAGTATTATCATTTTACCTTTCTCTAAATGTCATCTCTCTCTTTTTATTGTATTTATTCTTGGATAAAAATAAAGAAAAACCCCTACATTTTGTCTTTGAACATGTTGTTCTAACTTAACTATCAATGGTTGCTAGATTGGATGACGTCTTCTTCTTAACTGATAAGTTTATGCATCTTGAACATTATTATATTCCTCTCAGTTGTAGTTTTATATTCCCCTATTCTCCCCTAATTACTAAACATATTTAAAATTTTGTCAATATTTAATTACGTCAGAATCACTATCACTACATGTGAGTGTTTACTAACTAAGAATTATGCCTTCACAATTCCTTATTGTCCATATTTGAAATACTAAACTTATTACATGTTAATTGCCTTCCAATTTTTATGTCCCGTCACTTTTTATGTAGAGATAGTTATCAAAACTATTTCTGCATAATCTGTATGCAATCAAATTTGATTAAAATGCCAATCAAAATATGTGAACTTGTTTGTTATTCAAACCCATACCTTTATTTGTGCTATTGTAAACACTTTTTTCTACATCAACCTTCCCTTTCTTAAATACTATGGTGTTTCTTTAATTCCATATATTCTATACGAGTATTATCTATACACATCTCCACACTTTATTCTCCTCCCTATTAAGTTTAACCACATGAAATTATTAGAAGTGTTATTTTGCTTAGTAATGTAATATGATGCACTTGACTAGTTAAAGCACACGTTCCAAACACGACTTGCAGTTTTAAATAAAAAATACATGACTCTTCCTTTAATCCACACATTACACATAAATAATTTTCCAATGTAGCCCTTATTTCATATAGATTATCTTTAGTGGCCACTTTGTTTAAAATTACTCACCATAAAAAATATTATGTCATTCGTAAAGTCTTAACTTTCCAAAATATATTTTACATATCAACATCATCCCTTATCTCCGTTACAATTTTACAACTTTTTATATATCAATTGGATGGTGTACTTGTATTTCACTATCACTCCATATTCAAGTATTCTTTCTATTAATATTTCAATAATTTTCTTATTAATTTCTACATCAATATATCAATTTAGAGTCTTTTCTGTATGAAATAGTCCTCCTTCACTCAAGGTGTCATTTCTACTTATCTTGCTCCAAATTATTTATATTTGTTTTTTAAGTTTTATTTAAATTTTATGTGTCATTTAAATTTTTCTTGATATACTCTCACACCTATAACATTAACTTTGATGAGTAGCGATCGACCTCAGGCAATTGGTCTTGGGACAATCAACCTTGGAGAAGTTGGCCTTGAGAAAATCGATCACATTATGATGATTGATCTTGGGAAGATTAGTCTTGAGGACTACTCAATGGTATAATTGATAATAGGGAGATCAGATTTAAGAATATTAACCTTGAAAATATCATCTACATTATGATGATCGGGTTTGGAGAACTTAACACTGAAAGAGATCGAGCTTGAGGCAATCAACCTTGGAACGATTGGTCTAGCGACGATAGTTCTCAAGGAGAGAAGATAGAAATAAAAGTTGTCAGATTTTATACAGCCACTTTCTGTTTCTATTTAATACATTCTTTATTGTTGATAAAAATAATAGTAAATGATATTTTTAATAAATCCAAAAAACACTTTAATATTTTCTTATAAACTTTTATTCTGAATTAAATATTGTAAAATCGGTCTATAAAGGAAAATAAAAGCATCACTCAAATACTTATACGAGTTTATCTTTAGTGAATAGGTGAGACTTGTATTTTCTTTCCTTAATACTTGTTGCATTAGCTAAGTAAAAAGTGAAAAAATTATTTAAATAATGACGTAAGCATAATGTTATGCATTTTGAGTATTTAAAAAAAAGTCTTATATTACTTAGTTTTTTCACCTTTTAATGGTTTACACATTAAAATTCTTCATATAATCTTCAAATTGTATAATAATGATTAATCTATATGAATTTGTGGTCTCATGGTCATGTTATCAGTCAATTTTTACTGTACCTAATGGATCAAATATTTTGAAATCAACTTCTTAATTCATCTTCCTTGCTGATGTTCATTCCATTATCAAACCTATAATTTGTGATCGTAGGATGACATGTCGCCTCCATAGGTGCATGTATAGCACAATGCATCAATTCTTCTTTGACCTTCAAATGTGATCGTACCAAAACCCACCACGTTTGTTTTTATGCATAATTAGTATAGAATCCAATCCTATAAAAAATCAAACATCTAATTATGTTTGAGTATTGTCGGCATTTACAGAAGTTTTAATTTTACAAGATATTTTCCCACTTGTTAATTCAATGGTTAGAATTGGATACATCTTATTTGTGCATATAACTTAAACATTAGTATTATTAACGAAAATTTCTCATTTAAAAAAAATGATGGATAGAAATGTTATGCTCATTCACTTATACGAATAATGAATGGATAATCCCAACTAAGGAAGATCTGGGTTCTATCGTGAAAGGCCACGTTTTGACGAAAAGATAGATACCTTCATGACTAGGTAATGTATTTGGAATTAACTTTAGAAAAATGTGTGAAATAAAATGAGAAAGATGAAGAAGTTGTGGGAGCACGATGATCATAGATTGGGAAACGGAATATACAAATGTGTTTATATTGCCGTCGAAAGTGGAGGTGAAAAAACTTAAGAGGTGCAGAGGTGGTTGGGGCATTCCAATAATGATGTTTTCCATGAAGGAATTGGTTCAATAATGTTAATTTGTTTACATAGTTCATACCCCTTTTGGAAGGTGGAAATGCTCATTGTGCCACTTGCGATTTAGCACAAACATATATACTTAGTTTATAGGTTGACCTGCATGCTTGTGCAATCTGGGTCCGCATGTTGTCCACTCAACTCAATATTCTTTCGTCTCAACAATTTCACTTTGCATCGCACAAAACCAACAAAACTCTATCTTTATATATAAACTCGTGATTAAACTACTAGTGTACAGCCAAATAATATACGGTTTAGGTCGATCAATTGGCGGTCATGACCTTCTGGTATCTAGACAATACTAGATATTGCGATGTCAACTTACTCCACAATTACTGACAATAACAGTCTGTAAAAAGTTCATGTTGAAAAACCTCGACCAATAGGTTTTGACTTTTATAAATACAACCTATATAGTTTTAATCTGACATCCATATACTGACTTTGACATCAGAACGCCTTTTGTAAATGTTCTATCAATCTTATTAGAGAAAGATTGTGATCGTAGTGGACACCAGTAACTATTTTCAAGACCAAAGATGGGCTGAAGACCCTCCAAACCTATCTAAGAACAATTTTCTTTTGAGAAATAGAAATATACTACACTTGGCATAACTTTGTTGTCAATATACAAGTATATAAATCATTATTTACATGCATACAAATTTTGAAGTTATGGTGTAATAATATACATCAAGAGAGAATATGAGGATGAAGACCTTTGGTATTGCTCTGGACTCTTCATGTCCTCTATGATTCCCACAACAGTGAATCCATAATGTTGAATATCTGCTGCCTGCAAGTGTATGTGGCAGACAAAATTAGGGTTTTCCCACAACGGAGAACAGTTAAGTTGTGTTTAGAATTTGGTGGGTCCAAAACTAAAATATTGTGGGCGGTGCTGATGCGCACTCATGAACCCACCACCTTCACCTTCTTTAATTATTATATGCTGTAACTCCATCTTCCATCACTAATCAAATATGTTTATCTCATCTTCCACTTAATTAGCTTACTGTACCTTCCTTTTCTATTTTCAAAGACGTTTTCCAAAGTAGTTTAGAAAAGGTTAAAGTTTCATTATTTAGAGTTAGACCCGTGTTGAATTTGTGGACATTGCTATGGTTCATCAGACTGTTCCAAAGCGAAGTGTGAAGATGGCAGAGATGAAAATTAATTCTTAAACAAAACAAAAGTGCTCCTATGCGTATCTCGGATTGTTGTAGTTCAGATCCGGATATTCCGTTTTCTGTTTTAATTATTATTAAAAAGCAACCACCTAATTGAGGAGATGCCACTCTTCTACAGTGTCCTTGTACTCTTGGATACTTTTCAACAATTTTCTGCTTGACGTTTTCTGGATTCGATAATGACCCCTTCAACTTCATCAATGATTTCAAACGCTACATGCACGAACAACACTTTCACAAAATCACGTTTTCATTACGATAATCTGCTTCTGTGAAGTAAATAAAACCTCAAAAACGAATCATTTCACCAGTAATGTTGCCCCCGTTGCTTCAAAGAGTAATGATTATTATATCAAATTTTAAGTCAATTCCGGATTTGACTAAAAAAATCGGTACACTTCTAGGGTTCCGACTTCTCGAACTTTCTGCACCGCCTCGTCGCAGAGGGAATCCATCGAGTACGACGTTGTTATCGTCAGTGAGTAGCGTTTAACGTTCTTAATTCCCTTTTTTCATACTTTATTTCTTGATGTGAATGCGTCTTCGTTGATATTTTCGATTTCGCTCAGGTCCTCCTCACATCATTTCTGAAAACGTTTTTGAACCTCGCGCACTAAGTGAGCTTCTTGCTAAAAAAGTCCTAATAATGGTTTACTATGCCTAACATTTTCCTTTCTACTTCCGTCTTCAGAATGGTGAAGGGCGTAGAAATACATATTGTGCAATTGTTCAATCACAACCTCCTCTTTTAAACAATATATATCTCAGGTAGTATCTATATGAATAAATGTCGATGAAATATATACAATTCATGCTGATTTTTACTGCAATTTTGCATTTTGTTATATGATATTTCGCATAACTTTTGGGTTTCATGTGGTTCAAGAATCTAAAGAAATTTCCTTGTTATAGAGGCCTGAACAACTTTGGAATAGAATTCAACTCATAGAACGTTGGACAAGGTGGCAGATATAAGAGCTTTGATTCATTTAGAAAAAAAAATAATAATAATTTGCCTTGATGTTTTCTGCTTTAGTTTTGTTTGTGTGAAAATGTGATTTGTGTTGTGGTGAATAGCTTACTTCTGCATGGCCAATATTTGCTCATTTGCATGAGTGGATTGACCTCATATTTGGGTAGGTTTTTAACTATGTTTTAATTTCACCCGAATGTTTGATGCTTGTTTTCTTTTCTTTCCATTTTCATAAGTTGGTTAATCCATTCTATCTTATAACCATTTTGGTTAACAAAATTAAGTTCGTCTTCAGGTATAAGCAACGGGGCAAGGAAGCTGTTACAGCAAATAACGTTTTCTTTTATATTACCTACGATCTGATTCTGGTTTGTTGTTTTAATAACATACCTGTTTAAGAACATACATACAAGTTCTGAATTCCTCGTCCCTACACTTGTTTATTGTTTATTTATGTTCATGTATTGTACAACTACATAACTATCTCTTCTTGAAATTTGATATACAGGATTTGGGAGAACTTTTCTTCTAAAATAGGTTTACTTTGAGATAAGATGTATTCCATAGGAATATTCAATATTAAAACAATTTCATTCTGACACGTTTTCCAAATGATGTATTTCATAGTTATTACTTTAGTACTGCCTCTATGTTTAATAAGATTTATATGTTCCTTCGTATGCTTATATTGTATTTGGTGTTGCATAATTAATTAATTATGTCTTAATTTAAATGTTAATTAATACTTGAGTGGAAGAGTACAAAGTTTATATACACCATCCCATTAAAAGAAGAAAAATAAAATAATAATAAACAATCAAAGCTCCAGTTTGTCAATAAAATTTTAAATTTTTTATATAGTTTATTTTCTTCATTTTCTAAAGAAAAATATAGAATGCGGGAGTTGAGTTACAAATTTAAACAATTTATATATTTCTCTATTAAACAATATAACAATTTAGTAACATGTGAGAAAATGTTATAAAATATTTATATCAGTGATATTTTTATAATGTTATCTTTATTAAAAAAATATTACTACAAATTTTTAGTAATAATTTTAAAATGTTATCTCTTTATTGAAAATAGTTATTAAATAGTAATAAATATTTATCGGAAATAGTTATTGCATTTACTTTATATTTTCACTGATTTCAAATTATTATTTATATATAACATAAAAACTGGACAAAACTTTTTATTAAAAAGAAGAAATAATTATCTACTAATGATTATAAAGCACAATAAAAAAATAACAATTTAGTAAAGAAATAAAACAAATTTATTTTAGTCGACATATTTAGGTATTTAACTATTATGTTATAATTAGTTGTCATTGGTATATGAGTACGGAATATTTGATTTTGATAAATAACATACAATGCGAGACTTTCTTGATTAAATAAATATAGATTATTTAAGCAGTTTGTGATTTGTATTGTGACTCTGGTGTGTCCCAACGAGAATTCATATACTTGATACAACTAATACCCATTTTTATAATAAAATCTTTCAGCCGAGAGAACAAACAAAATTAGAGCATAGTCAGCTGTCTAATTGATTGGGTTCAGCTTTGGGAACTTAATTAGGTATATGGATGAATGTCTTATTTTTTTAACCAACAAAATTTTCAAATAATGTCATATTTTAATGTTACAATGATTGAGGTATGTGCACTTACAAAACAAAAACAAAATGCTTGTGTCATACCTAGTGCTTTGTTGTTGGTAAGGAATTATATGCAAATTTAAGTTATAAAAAAAATTAGATTTTCAAATTCTGGTAATGATATTATATAGTATTTTTAAACTAAAAGTGCAATCTTAAAATATTATATTTTCATGAAAGTGTAATAAAATAATTAAAATGTAATTTTTTTAATCCATATCTTCTGAGATATACAATTTAATTTAGAACTATAATTTCATTGTCTGATTATTTGGAATTTAAAGTTTCTGATTTTGGTTTAGTTTTAACTTTAGCGAAATGAAAATGCTTAACATATGTACAATGATCAAATAATGACTATAGTTTTTATTCATCCTATATATAAGAACTAGATTATGGCGTAGTGTTGTGACATTTATTTATAATGAACTATCATTTCAATTTGTCTTTTTATCTATCAGTAATAATTTTCCTGCTAAGACGATGACAATACTAGAATTTTTTTTCTTCAATTTTTATCTAGTTTAATTTAAATCACAAGTAACCACCCTCTTTCAAGTCATGATTAATAATTAAGTTTCCTAAAATGGTTTGGAAGAATGACATTTTTAAATTAAACTTTATATAAAAAAAATTATGATGCAGGCAACCTCATTCGTTATTGAATATCTTTAACCAAACAACAAATTAGAGCATAGTATGTTTGTCTTTGTTTCTTTAAACATTATGCTTGTTTGTCTTTGACAAAAATAATTTTCTTTGGACGACCAAGCACAATTGGAAATATGGACGCATTCTTCCTGCATCTCCATAATATCATCCAGCATCTGCATACTTAATAAAATATCCAAATTAACTTTTGTAAAAAGATTCAAAAGGGTTTCACAAAAATAAAAGACAGAAGGTTTGAGGATGTTTTTTTTTATTCCGGATTAAATCCTATCTTTTGATTCAGAAGCTATTGGTAGTTCTGGAATGAGTCAATCTTAAAAAAAATATATATTTTTAATTGGGTCAATCTAAAAAGTAAAAAAATAAAAGAAAAATCATTCCGGATCGGGTCAGTACAAAAAAAATAGAAAGTAGGGTGAAGAAATTTCGGATTATACAAATCCGAAAGTTTAAAAAAATATGATTTCGGATTGGGTAATCAGAATTAAAAAAAAATATCATTAGTGTTTCTTTCTTCACTTTTATATGTTCTTCTTGCAGCTCCATATATTATGAAAATAAAGATTTTGTTTTTAGAAAAAAAAATATTTTAACTTCACTCCTCACCTTAGACATCCCTTTGCTTTCTTCTTTTTCTAAACTTCTATATTTTCTCCACTCGGCATCTTACGATCATTGTTCTTTGGTCTCTCACTACGTTCTTTCAGAGGCTGTGAGTGAATGCGAGTTCTTTTTTATAATATGTATTTGTTTGGATTGTTCTGATAGATTTGGTTGAATATCTATATTGTGTGTATATACAGATTTTTTTTTCACAGGAAAGGAATGTCTCGGATCATAGAATCTGGTATGTACATGTTGAATTGTAGAATCCAATATACAGAATAATGTTTTACATAAGGAATTGTAAAATCTTAAAGTTAAAGCTAACATCAAATTCGAAGTTATCTTTAGAAATCCGGTATTTGTAACAAAAAAATTTATACATCGGATTGTAAGATCCGGTGCACTAATATAAACGCATACACAGTTCATTTATATTCCAAATTCATCTTCAAACCATCTAAATCAAACAAAAATAGTAAATCAAACATATACAAAGAAAGTGTGAATGAACAATAAAACAACAATAAAAGTGGAGATGCAGAAAAAGCACCGCAACAATGAAAGATGCGGCGCAAGTAAAAGAGTGAGGGATAAATGTGAGGGATTAAAATACTTGTTAACCTAAGGAAACATTCGTTATTTTATTTTATTTTATTTATGCTATGCTATGCAAAGAAGAACATACGAAGGTGGGGAAGAAGGATTTTAGAGAGTGCGATGGAGATTCCTGATTTGGCCGATCCAAAAGTCAAAAACAGAAAAAAATAACCATTCCCGATTGGGCCAAAAAGTTAGGGAGTAAAGATGGAGGGTAGTGGTTTAAAATTTTTTTCCTCAGGAAATTTTCGTCTTTTTACTTTTGGTATGGAGGTGCAGGAAGAATGCGTCGGAACGATGATAGCATTATTCAAAAATGGGCCATGTTGCGATGAATTAGGCCTTTTTCTTCTGTACCTCAATAACTTCAATTTACACTTTCTTTTATTAAATAAAGTTAATCCAAGATGTAACATCTTTGTTCAGTATTGCCTAAGAGCAAGAAAACATTCTAGTGTGAGAGCTTTTTGTTTTATCTATTCATTTTAGTCTCGTCTTCGTGAATAAATTAAAAAAATTGAAATTAACATAAAATAATATATTCTGTATATTATATCCAAATTACGTTTTTCTTTTTAAAAAATATTAAAATTAATTTTTTGATGTTAATAAAAACAAAAACCCAATAATATTAGATGATTAAACGAGTTGGTTAGCTAAATATACACGAACAAGGGCAATAAAAGTTTATATTCCATAGGTAGATAGCCCCCTAATTTCTCAAACAAACACACCAATAGTGCATAGTTCTGTGCTGGATTAATTCATGGGTTGAAAGCTCATTCCTTTAGTTTAATTAACAAGTAAAGGACACAATAACATGGACCAAAAAAAGCCACAAAAAAAAAAAAAAAAAAAACATTCACATGTAATCTCACCCTACATAACCTCAACTAGGGTAGGATGAAACCTGAGACCCACCTAGAGTTGTAACCTGATACTAGTTTGTGAGTTGCAAACAACATCGTCCAAATTTGGAGCCCTTTAATTCGAATTTATCTAACACATTGGCCTCCATGAATAAATGCTTGGAGAGTGTAGTGCACCAGTGTAGTGTAAGAAATTCTCATTTAATTTAAATTTTTTTAAAAATTTCTTTTTCATTAATTTGGAGCCACTAACTTCTGTGGAGTACCAAACAATAACTATGGGGTTTACCAATTTATGGAAGACCCATCAAACTCTTCAGAATTTAGGGTTGGATGTAAGTCAATTTCAAGAGTTATTGTAAGTATGAAATGTAAGTCAACTTTTGAAATGAAAGTATGTGATATCTTTAAGTAAGGAATAATTAGTATTTTATAAGTTAGTTTTTGGTGTTGAATTAGATCTAAATTATATTATGTTAGATAGCGATTAATAAATATGAATAAAATGTTCATTGTTATTTGAATTTTTACTTTTAATTTTTCAAAAATGTATACATATGTGAATATATTTTCCTTGAACTTCGGTATTTTGATTTTCAAAAACTACCTAATATGACGATTAGATAAAACAAAGAAAAATGATGTTTGTGATTATACTTGTCAATAATTAGTGATATGTCAAAAATGAGAATTACTGTTTGTACTTTCTTTTTTAACTTTTTTATTTTTTCAAGAATACCATTACTCTCATAATTGCTCTGACATTGGGTCTACTTCTATACTTTGATGTATCAACAACTATAAGAAAAATCACAATCAAATTTAGAGGAAGGGAATATGATATTTATGGCTGTACCAACTATCATGAACTCAAGCACTATGATATTATCACATCATATATTATAATAAATTAGAATGATGATTTTGATAAAATGAAAAGAAAAGGGAAATTAAAGATGGCGGACTTTTTTTATTGTTCTACTCACGAATGAATCAATTTCTTGCTTTGTTTTCTCTTTTACATACTAAGTTGATGATGGGGGAATGAGAGTTTATGGGTGAAGTGTAAGTGTAAAGCTTATGGTGATACAATGCTTATTGTGACTAATGGTAGAAAGCTTTTATTGCGAATGAGGTCCAGAATGTAAAAACAAGTCAACCAAAATAGTTTATACAAAATTGAGAAACCTAGCTAGGTTTGGTTATTAAATTTGTCCAAATTCGTATTATAAAATGATAATATAATGTACTTCGATAACTATTTCCTCTACCACTCGTTTCCCTCCAGTTGTATACAAAATATATATCCCATATTACTATCTACGTTATATGAGTAACACATGTACTGAGAAACACGTGTACTTAGGTTAATCTACATTATTCACCTATATATTTCTCTGCTTGTACTTCCTCGATGATGAAATAAATGAGTATGCAGATTATATTCTTCTAATATCCATGCATATATTAAATAGAGTGTATTTAATTTATAGCATATAGCAAGAATTAAATAAAAAATAAAATTCATGAATATACTAGTCTTATTAACTTTTATAATGATGAACAAATTTATTGTAAATATTGTTTTATATTTAAAAAAAAACTTTCAATCAAGAGTGAACATGCTAAAACCTTTATTGAGTTTTTTATTTTCTTATCTGGCTGTGATATAGGATATCCTAGAGAGACCTAATAAAAAAAATTAAGTTGTTTAAATTTTTTTTAATGGGAGGATTTTAAAAATAAAAAAAAGTTATTTAATTTATATTTTAATTTTTAAATCTACATAATCACATTATAAGAACATTATTCGATGGTCTGTATTTTTAGGTTATTACGTATGTAAACTATCTTTTACATCGACAAAAAAAAATATTTGAAAGAGAAGCAATGATAGGACTTTTGGTTTTCTTTGTAAATAAATAACTTTTTATCAAAAAATGACCATTATTTGTAATAATTTTTTTTGGATGAAATAAATCCAATAGAATGTGCATGCAAAAACCGTCATGCCTTAAATAATTACTATACTAATGCACATAAAGAAGAGCACCATCTTAACTATTCACTTCTGTTGAAAATTAAAATACTCTTTTATTTCTATTTCTAAATTTAAATATAAGAAATTAACTATTTTACTCTGATTAATGATAGTAGTTAAGTTTATTTAATATTTTTTATACAATAATTTAAATAAATTACATTCTAATTATATTTCTAGAAAATTATGTTTAAATCTATAGATAAAGTTTTTTTAAATAATAACTCTAAATAAAATTTACTTATATTTGAGTACACTAAAATATAATATTTTTTTTTTTACTTTCATTTTGAGTCTAAAGGGATTAGTCTCCTATAAATTTGTAATGTTGATTTATCATTATGTTTGAAATCATGAACATAGAAAGTTATTTATTGCCACTTAAAAGCAAGAGTTATATTTCATTCTAATACACCTAAATACTCTTTCTGGAATAATATATACGTGTCTGCAAGTCTTTATCATCTATTTGAATAAATTAATTAACTAAATACTCATTGAATAATTATTGACCGTACAAATATTTTTAGGGTTTAGTATAACTTGTTTTTGTAGTTATACAAAAGTAAAACCATATGTTTTTATATATGTTGTAAACTGTTTTCTTAAATTAGATGGTCTATTGAAATAAATTAAAAATAAATTATGAATATATAATGTTATTTTTATAATTTGGTTCATATTTAAACAAGTGTCAAGGTCATAAGTTTAAACATTAGCGCATTTCTACAACTGATTTTAATTTTATATTAAAAACTAAAAAAAATAAATATAATTATTTTTATTTATTTTTAATTCTTTATATAATTTTAGGATTTAGAGTCAATTTTAATATCCAAATAAATGTAGGAGATACTTTAATAACTAGCTATCACAATCATTAGAAAGTAAATAAACAGCAAGAGTAATATATATAACTCACGAATATTGTTTTAAAATTTTTGGTTGGTTTGCAATTTGCATTCCGACACTTTTTCTTGAAAACAAAAGGCCATGATGTTAGTTGGGGTGGAAATTTGAACAGACAACATGAGAACAGCTGATAATGCATATTAAAATAAAAAAAATCTACAATTATATATTTTCATTGCTCAAAGAGAAACCATTTTTAGGGACGAATTCAGCCTGCTTCCACATATCCTTTTATCATATTCATTCCCGTTTCTCAAAGCTGGTTTCTATTTTAAGGATTTTCTCACGTAATCACATGAAATTGAACATCATTTGAAGTTTATAATAAGAATTGAGTTAAATCTATATAAGAAAATCATCACATTCAACTCAAATTTTTAAGACAATAAGTTTGTGAATTTTCTTTCTTATATGTTACTCAACTTTTTCATTTGTACCAAATGTGGAACTTAGACTCACACTTGTATACCTAACAAATAGGTTATGAAAAAATTCATATGAAAAATTACAATACTAATTCCAATTTAAATTTAAGATAATAAATATATACTTTTTATATATTCTTCATTTTTTTTCAAATTAATGTTAATCACTCTATTCTGTTCTAATAACGGTATCAATAGTCATAGTTGATATTACAGAATTTTTCTTCTTAAACCATAAAACTTATCGCATCTACTAACGATCCTTTGAATCCCTCTTTCACCTTTACTGGTGTGAAAATTATCACATTTGGTCAGTAAAAATGCAAGATTTTTTGGAAGCTTATAACCTCTGGGAAACTATTGCTGAAGACAAACCCATAACTCCATTACCAACCAATCTTACCATAGTCCAGATCAAATCCCACAATGAAGAAAAGGTAAAGTAATGCAAGGCCAAGTCACTCATACAAAACTCTATAATAGATTATATGTTTTATCGGATTATGGTCTATAAAACAACAAATGAGACATGAGACAAATTGAAAGAAGAGTATGAAGGTAGTGATAGAACACCCCAAATGCAGGTGTTGTATCTGAAAAGAGAATTTGAATATCTACATATGTAGGAGGATGAAACAATTGGTAAATATGCATATCGGATTTCCTCAATTGTTAATAACATTAAATTACTTGGTGATGATTTTCCAGATAAAAGAATTATGGAGAAATTTCTTTTTACTCTTTCGGAGATATTTGAATCCAAAATCTCCTCTGGTTAAGAATCCAAATATTTAAACACTATTTCCTAGGGAGAGTTGATGAGTGCTCTCCAAACACAAGAACAAGGAAGATCTACGAGGCACGATAAGGTCATTGAAGGAGTTTTCTATGTGAAAATGCAAAATTCTGGTAGAGGAAAACAACAATCTAGCCAAAAGAATAAGGTTAAGAATGATGATGAAATGAATCCATTTCCACCTTGCAAGCACTGTAAAAGGACAACACACATGGAAAAGTATAGCTGGTGGAGGCTTGATGTTGTGTGTGGTGATTACAAACAACTGGGACATATATCCAAAGCTTGCAAATCCAAAATCAAAGTCTCCAAGCAAATACAATTGGTTGAAGCTTCTCATGCACAGGAGGAACAACTTTTTACAGTGATAGTGGTTGCACACACCACTTGTGCAAAGATGCTGACATGTTCAAAAGTCTAGATGTTACACACAATTCCAGGATAAAAGTAAGAAATTGTGAGTTATTGGAGTCAAAGGCAAAGGTTCAGTCGTTGTATCAACAACCGGTACCAAAAGTTATTTCTAATGTTTTATATTTCTTATTTTAGCTTAAAATCTATTAATTGTTGGACAGATGCTTGAGAAGGGTTATTTGCTACATTTTAAAGATTGAAAGTGCACCATTTTTTAATCCTGTGGTGTAGAATTATTTTGTCTCAAAATGAATAACATAACTTGCAACTGATTAGGAAAAAGTAATTGAGCAGGCTTATTCAAGTGCTCCATAGATAGTTACAAATTTGTGATACAAAAGACTCACTTCAATCAAAGAAGCATTATAGAGATGAATGAAAAAGATTTGGTAGAAGATTTACCTAAAATTTCTCATGAATATGAAATTTTTGAGACCTGTCAACAAAGAAAGCAAACAAAACTACCATTTCAACACACCAAGTATGTGGCCCTATGAAAACAGAATCATTGAATGATATTAAATATCAGTTTACTTTATCCTACACACCGCAACAAAATGGCATGTCAGAAAGGAAAAACAAAATGAAAGATTGCAAATCTGTCAACATGCCAATCAAAGGCTAAGTATATTGCAACTGTCTATGCTATAAATCAAGCTATTTGGTAAAGGATGATGTTGAAAGACTTGGAGTGTAAACAAGCAGAAGCTACAAAGATTATGTGTGATAACAGTTCATCTGCTTCAATATCCAAAAATCTAGTCTTCCACGGTCACACTAAGCACATCAAGATCAAGTTTCATTTTATTAGAACTTCAACAATAAAAAAAAGTGTTGCTTGATCATTGTACATCTAAAGATCAGCTTGCTGACATCTTCACCAAATCATTATCCAAAGAAAGATTTAAAGATTTGAAGTATAAAATTAGTGTTTGTACCGAAATGTCACGAAGGAGTATTAGAAAAGTGTAATTTCAGTCACTTTTATTTATTATTTTTTCAGCACAAGACTTTCTCAACATTTAGTTCCTATTTTTTTTCTAATTGTTTTTATTTTTTTATTGATTTTTAAACCATTTTAAGAGTAGTTATTAAGTAAGAGTTTGTTATGTTTTTTATATATAAAAACATAAGTTCCATCTAATAAAAAGCGGAATATTTTTTTTCCATCAAAAATTATTTTTTTATTTTTTAAATTAATTTTAACCACTCTGCTGAGACCTCTAGATGACTTTATTTCTTGGATAAGATTCTCATTCACCAATTAAAACACTAATATAGACACTGTTTTCATACATACCTTGATCTATCCAATCCATTTAATACAAAAGAAACCTAGTCTCCTCATAATGTAATACATAGATTACCAATTCACAAAGTCATAAACTTTCTCATAATATACTTTTACGATCACTAAACTCTTTTTTTCCTCCTATATTCTTCCACAATTTCATTAGCTATTAAAATATTGTCAAGCAATCCTCTCATCTTAATAAAAGCTAATTGTGAATTGTAATGATCTCAGGAAGCACTCGTTTCATCCTATTTGCCAATATGAGAAATAGGCCTATAGTTATCTAACCCAATTGGATTTTCTATTTTAGATATTAGGGTTATGAAAGAGGCATTGCAATCCCTTGTATCCTTCTTGTTGAAAGTAATTCACTGCTTGGCCCAAATATTTCTTAATTATTTTCTAATTATTCTTTATAAACTGAAAGTTGAACCCGTCCGATTCAGGACTCCTTGTCTTTCCATACTGTCATACAACCTCCTTTATTTTATCCTCTCCTATTCTACTCACCACCACTCTATTATCATCCTGTGTTAAGGCTAAAAATCCACTCTTATCTAACCTGGTGCAGCTACTAGACCATATGACTAAATTTTTCCCCAAATAAATTTTTACTGCTTACTTAACATCTCAGACCATGTATATAAAGACTTTCACTTTTTTATTGCACTTTTCATTCTTCTCTACCTAATCATAGAATGAAAATATTTTGAGTTAGTATAACCATGTTTAAGCTACTTATAGCTCACCTTCTCTCTTAAGATTGATATCTCTTTACTTATTAGCTGCTTTAGTTCACTAAGAACCTTCATTCCCTCAATCCTCTTTGAACCCAGCAATTTCATTCCAAGTATTCAGTATACGTATGCTGAAGTTTTATAATTAGAAATTCACTGAGCTCAAAAATTGTTCCAAACCTTGTTTTATAAAAATATCCAACACTATTAGCATATTTTTGGTTGGAAAATACTCTGCCCAAATGCTGATTTAGAAAATAAAATAGAATACTATGATTAAATTAGTATCACAAACAAATTTAATTGGATAATGTCCGAGTATAATTTTATGTTGAAATTCTATTTTGAATCGAAGTAAAAAAGAAAGGTTCAATCTCATGTCTGATTTACAAATTAGGTTCCAGAGATACTTTATGAGTGTATTTGGTATCACATTGATTTACATTCTAAGTGATTCATTGAAACAACAAATACGAATTGCTTTTTGCGTTGATTTCACTGAGATTTTACAATGAAAGTGAATTTTTAACTAGTTACCAACAAAAGAAAACTTCCTTTTGGCCTTCAAACTAGGGTTTAGTCTTCATCAGATTCAAATATGGAATTCACTAGCAAACCATATTGCGACACCTTGGAATATTTATTTTCTTCTGTAGGAATTTTAAGCCTGAATTTCCCATCTCGTCGTACAAACAAAACTTTCAATCACATCAAAACAACCATCAAAAGGGCCACAACTTGACTGAATGCCTCCTCTTACTATTGTCATGATCGGATGGATAACAACTATTGGATTATTCAAGATGCAGCATCTGGTTATCGACATGCACCATCACAATCATGATCCATGACCCACCATGCATTCTCATCATGTATAAGAACCCAGATGGTGTCTTGCCTTCCATGTCTCTATCATAAAAAAGTCTTAATTAATAAATATACTCTGGTTACACCTGTCAAAAGTTTTATAAAAAATAATATTATCATATATATGCATATATATTAAATAATTAAACAACCCTTTATTCTTGTAACAATGTAATTAGTAGTAGAATGAATTTAAATTACAGTCATTATTAGTTTTCTATCCCTACTAGTAGTGTTTTATTTGTTGGGTGTATATAATTTCTATACTTTTTTATAGTTCTGGAGAAAAAAATCATATTTGTTTGTTAATAAGATTCATAAATGAATTTGTCTTCTGGCTCCAGAGGGTTGTCTAAGTGAGTAATTCAAAGAAGAGCCAGGCTGGCATGTGCATTTACTCCTGGATCAAGATTCGTTACCCAGTCAGAAACTGGGGCCCATTGGGCTTCGAAGCCCATAATAGAAGACACGGTTAATTTAACAAGTCAACACTTCTTGGACCAAAAACAAACCCTAATGGATAAGCTGTCACTGTCATATAGCATCAATGGGTTGATAAGTACTTGTGTGGTTCAACTATTACCTGTAATTGGCACATCTTATCAAACTTTCAGATTACAACCTACATTATTGTTCCAACTCCAATAAGAGAAATCAATTATTTTCTCTCTTCTTATTTGTGCATAAGTTTTTTATTGCTCCTTTAATTTCCAAGACATTAATCCACACACAAACTTTGTATGTGATTATCTTAATGTATCGTGATTAGTGACTGTAATGCAGAAAACTAATAATGCTCAGTGAGAATCTCCAGAAAACAAAAAATAACAATGAATTATTGATTTAGTTTATGAGGTACTACTCTTTCTTCTATATAATTCCTAAACTAAGAAAATTATATAAATTAGTCTTAAACTATTTGATATCCACCACTTTAAGTTTTTGAGTCGATATATTTTATTACATTAAGAGATTAATTTGAAAAATAATCAACACTTTATATAGCTCATTTCTAATTACTTATATAATTTTATTAGTTTAAGAATTATTTAGAATAAACTATGATACTTTAAAAATTAAACATATAGTTTATTGGAAAACTACTCACTTTTTCTTTTGTTATTGCGGACTTAAACTATTACTTTGCAAGAGCCTTGGAAATAAATGTTTAAAAAAATGAATGAATAAATGTGTTTCTGAAAATTATTATACGATTACTTGAAAAATTACTATAATAATAATAATGTGTTTGTAAATGATATCTCATAATTGTGTATCAACTACCAAATATTTTCATGGACCACTTTATCTCAGTAAAACATTTAAGGTAGGAGGTTGTATATCTCTTGATTAGTGTTAATCAAAAAGTTTTTAAAGATCCTTTGAAATTAAACACACATGAATAGAATATGTGACACTTCTTATATATCCAATCATCGACTTAACTATTAATTATTCTTAAATACCTAACTACCTTAAACTCCAACTCCAAGATAAGAAAAAAAAATCACATCTCTAACATTGAATAATCATTCTAACGGTCATGGAAGGTCATAAGGATAACTTAAAAACCTAGTGATCGAGCTAAGATAAGATGAGAGAAAAACACAGTCAGATGTTTTGAACAGATAATCTTGGACACTACATAAGAGTGCTGTAACGAAACATTCATGTTTGATTCTAGGAACATTTATGCAGTTACTAAGGTGAATTAACTTAATATACACACATATGGTGTGTATGCAAGCATGTAGTGGTAGAGTGAAGAAATTTGCACATGCAAGGATGAGCAATAATTGTTGGTGAAGGAGTAGTTTTGCTGAGCATTAATTGTGGCAAATGTCACGTAGTGGCATTCATTAATTGTGTTCCGAACAACCGAGCAAGTTTTGGCTAGGCAGATTGGCAAAGGAAGGAGAGAATACAACAAATCTACGTTTTCCTCACACCTACTCTATATTCTCCCCTTCTTCTAGCACACTACCAAATCCTATTCAATGCAAAGTATTTAATATCCTTTCCCTCTCATTATGGTACAAATGCAGGTGGGTGGTTTTGATCGTGATCTATGGATGTAAAAGGCAGACAATATGACCATCCCATTATAAATTTGCATTTGGGCATGTTGTATCATCCCTCCCTATATACCTATACACCTTTCTCACTTTCTTCTTCCCTTTTACCCTTTACATGCATTATTCAGTATAAACTGCATAGTTGTAAAGTACTAACATTTCATGTTTAAGCTTAAGCATTTCATGTACTTCTACCATGTATGCAAGTCATCACACAACACCTTTTCATTCATCTTCTTCAGCATTGTAGACACAAATTAATTGTCTCAACTACAATTAGTTTAGTTTAGATTTGTGAATGGATACAAAACTCTGAAGCCTACCTTCTTCAATTTTCCTTCGTGTCTTACACTCAAAGTAATTGTGTGAGTGAATACATGTGCTTTAAATTTTTAAATCAAAAGTTAAGTTTAATCTTATAAATTAAAAAAGGTTATTAAATAAATATTGAAAAAAAATCATTCAAAATTATCAATATGATAAAGATTAGTTATAATCACAACAAATATTTTATATTAATAACATAATCATGAGAAATATAATATCAAAATGATAAAAATGGAATAGAGTTTGAACGTAGATATTTTAAGTGCATAAAAGAAAAAAATATCACTTTTAATGTATCACTCCTGCTTCCTCAATAACAGTATAATGACATAAGCAAACACTCTTATAGAAGAAGTTAAAAGGAGTTAATATTCTCTTTTATTTGTTTCAATGTTTAAAAAATTTAAATAAGAGTCATTTCATAAAGTTAAATATATATTGATTTTATATTAAAAAATAACTCAGTTACCTTATTATTATTATTATTATTTTTACTTTTTCTCTCGAGTCATACTCTATGATAAATAAAGCCAAACAAAGTTAGCCGGGTGGACAAGCAACAACATTTAAAATTGCGATGTATGGATATTTTATACAAGTTTCTTGCTAAAAGCAACTTCGTTAAAGTGTGATTTTCACTTGCTTTTTTGTAACACGTTAGCAAACAATAAATTTATGTCGGATTGACTATAGGGGAAATTACAATTAAATTACTTTAGTGGTATTAAATCACATTCACACTTTTTCTAATTTTAAAATATACACACTTTTTATATGTTTTTAATAAAATAATACTCATATTTCATTTTTAAATAAAAATTCATATTTTTATTATTTTATTTGAAAGTAAGATATTAATCAACATTAAAAAATTGAAGTTTTAAAATATATAAAAATTATAAACAAAAACTTGGATGATTTAATTATTGAAAAATTATACTGATCTTTTTTTAAGTTGTTGTTAAATGACATTCCCAAGTTTTAATAACAGTTTTTGTAACTTGAGATGAGTATTTGATTCTCATATTGTATGTCAAGACTTATCAACGATATTGTAAGTAGGATTATTCTTTTACTTAATAAGCTAATTATATTATCACAAATGTAATTTCTAATTATTATTCCTATAATATTCAAATAAATATTTGTGTTTTTATATATTTTTGTTAAGTGTTAAGAACTTCTCATAATACACGTGTTATGCAAGAATCAAATTCATCCTATTTTTCATGAACTAAAATAAGCTCAATGAATATTAATTTATGAGTCCTAAGTTATTAAAGTAATGTAAAAAGAGAGAATTATAAAAAGAGGAAATAATAGGTAAATGGGAGTGAAGATTGGAAAGAGAGAAAAGATGATTGTGGAAGGAGATAATAATACATGGATATGGAGGAGTCTTGACAACAGTAGTAGGGAAAGTTGTAATAATTCTAGATGGTGGAAAGATCTTATGAGAGTATGTGGTTTTTGGAAATTAGGAGGATGATTTAATGATAACATCTCTTGAAAGATTGGCACTAGGAATACAACTTTTTTTTAGGAGGATAATTGGGTAGAAGAGTATAAGTTAAAAGATAAATATTCAAGAATTTATGTCAATTTAAATCATAAGGAAGCAACGATAGAGGAGAGTGGGTTGGAAATATTTGGGAGTGGGAAATGATCATAAGAAGAAGTTGGTTTGAATGCGAGAAACCAATGGTGAATGATTTCTTGCAACAAATCCAAGGGAGTATCCTAAGAAGGGATAAAAAGGGTGAATGAGTATGGAAATGAGAGGATAACTCCGAGTACACACAGTGAGATCAACTTATGAGAGGATTAGGGATGATATAAAAGGAGGATGAGACTATATTTGATATATTTTTGAAAAGTAAAAGTCTTGCCCATAACTCAAATGTATGCTTGGAGAGTGCTACTTAATAGGGTACCAACATAGAATAATTTACTCAAAAAAGGTATAATCCTTCAAGATAGTTTGTGTTATTTGTAGAGCTGATGTAGAATTAGTTTGTTATCTATTCTTTGTTTATAGAGTGACAAGTTTAATCTGAAAAATGTTAGATAGGTGGATTGGAGAGCAATCAACACACCACTCACTTGTAAAGAATCACTTCCTTAGTTTTCAACTTGTGTAATAAAAAATACAATTCTATCTAAAAAATTGTGTGAATGACGTGTATATATATAGACAATTTGAATTAACAAAAATAATGTTCTGTTTTGAAACTTAAGATTTGATGTTGAAGAGGTGTTACACTAGTTCAACTTAAAACATAGATTTGGATTATTAAAAGATAAAAAAAAAAAAAACTACCTTCAACCAACATTAGTTATAATTGTTTTCTTACTAGTATAAATTGTCAATTGGAGAAATTTACGAGTTAAAATTGATAAAAGTCCTCCAATAGTCGATATCATAAAAAATAATTTGACGAATGTTAACTTAAATAGTTTTAATTAAATGAAAAAAAACTCAGTTAAAATGAAAATGGCAAATAAAAATTCTTGACAAATTTTGATAAAAAATAATTAATCAAGATCAACAATAAAAAAATTATTAATATTATTAAAATAATTTATTTAAAAAAATTAGGATTAATTAAATTTATATTATTTTGTCTAAAAAACATTTTAAAAAAATTAGACTCATTTAAACATATTAAAATATTTTAAAAATTGTAAACATAACACTCCAGAGAAAGGAAATTGTATAGAATGACATTAAAATTAATCAAAATTTCAGTTCAAAAGGTCTCAAAACAAGAATCAATATCAATTAATTGAATCAATAAGATAACAACAGTTGTACACTAACTAAGCTCACTTGCAAGTTTGAAATGTCATGCTCAGAATTGAAGGAATAATAGTTTTCTTAGCAACTCTGTGAATTTAAGACCATTATTTAAGATCATAAGAATAATCTTATCTACATGTACTTACTCAACTAATTTGAATTTAAGACCATGATTTAAGATCATAGGAATAATCTAATCTACATGTAGTTACTCAACTAATTTCTATTAAATCAGGGATTTTATGAAGTGATGATTGTCCACCAATAAAAATTTAGTAGTGTTAGAAAAGAGTCATACCTAATCTATAAAGATGAAAGTTGAATCTGAACTACTTATTAGTACTAGCTTTTTATTACTGTAAATACTAGACTATATGCTTAACTAATTGTGTTTAATAATGTTATCATAATTGCATGCACACTCCTAATTAATTATCTCCTCAATAGTAAGAGCACTGAACTAAGAAAACCCAAAAGAGTATATATTTCCATCCACTAGTCCTTCTGCACCAACATAAGTATCTGAAAAAGAACTAAACTTTACAGGCACTTTTTCATCAGTATCCTAAACAAATCCTTGACTGTGATATACAGAAACACAAAATATGAAAGTAAAGCACAGAAAGATCAATTTAACCTTGTTTTTTTTTTATAATTTTTTATGATTTAAACAATACAATTGTAAATTAAATATATTATATAAAATTATAAATTTCTTTAATTTAAAAATATATTATTTAATACACTGACTACAAAATTATATATATATATATATATATAACTGTATAAAATTATAACTTTTTATAATTCAAACAGTAAAATTGTCTAAATATATTATTTATATAATTTAAACAATAATTTTTTTTAATAAGCTGATTTATTACTGAACATGAAAAGAAGAAGAGAGAATTTTAATATAAAATATAAAAAATAAATCTTTTACTCGATTAGCACATTTTTATTTTTTATTTTCCTCAATAACATTTTTTATTTTTTAATTTCCTCAATAGCACTCTTTATTCTTTAATTTTTGAAATAACAATCTTTTGTTTTTTTTTAAATCTTTTTATTCTTTAATTAATATTCAGTATATTAATTATGAATATTATTATTTTTATTTTTTTATTATTTTTATGATTTTGTGATTGTATTTTATTATAATAATTTAGTGGTTATATTTTTGTATTAAAAATTGATATTGGAAGAAAAATTTATAATAATTTATAAAATTTTTATTTGAATTAAAATTTGTATTTTTCATTTGTTAAAAATATATCTAAATAATTAATAGCAAAAATAAAATAAAATTGTTGAAGTATTTTTGTAAATAAATATTAATTAAATGGTTTAAAAATTTTAAATAAAATTTACTTTATTTATGAATTGCTTTTACATGTTATGTTTATTACTTAAAATTTGTTATTTATTAAAATGATACAATACACGTTAAACATAAAGAAGAAAATAAATGACAATCATATATTCACTAAATACTTTAGTTAATAATACACAAATCACTAAATACTTTAATTAATAGTACACGAAATACTTTGTATGAAATCAAACATAAATTTTATGTTTATCAAAACTCAAATTTTATCTTTATCAAAAAATCAATTACATCTTTATCGAAAATAAAATTTTACCTTTATAAAAAATCAAATGATATCTTTAATAAAATATCAAATTTTATATCTATCAAAAACCAAATTCTATCATTATCAAAAATTAAAATTTATCTTTATCAAAAATCAAATTTTATCTTTATCAAAATTTTATTTGATTTTTGCCATTAATTATTTACATATTTGTTTAACAAACTAAAAATACAAATTTTAATTCAAATAATAATTTATTATAATTTTTTCTTCCAATATCAATTTTAATATAAAAATACAATCACAAAATTATTATAATTTATTTTAATATAATTTATTATGCCAAATTGAAATTTATTATAAAATATAAAATAAAATAATTTATCATTTTTTCCTATTATAATTAATTAGTTAAAAAAACATATAAAATATTTCATTTTATTTTCTTCGTATTCTTTTTTTTAATTTGAATTTATTATTTTTACATTATTTTTTATCTTAATTTTAATAAACTAATAATCATAATTTTTAATAACTATTAAAAAAACAAATAGTGCTATTACAGGAAACAAAAAAATATTTTTTAGTAATTAAAGAATAAAGAGTATTATTGAAAAAAATAAAAAATAAAAAAAGTGTTAATCGGATAAAAAAATTTATAAAAAATAAGCCAATTTATTACTGGTGGTAAGAAGATGAAAAAAAGAAATCTGTAAAATTTTAGAAAAAATTAAACTAACCTGGAATTTAATATTTTAATATTTTCTATTTGAGAAACATTATTTTATATAATATATTGATCGATTTTATTATCATGCTTACCAAGATCAGTTTTAAAGTTATTTTAATTCATACGTGTAGCATGTAACATAAACAAGTCTAAAAGAAATATATTTCCGTGGGTTAATGATTTTTTTTGGATTAAAGGATGTATTTGAATAAATGAAAAAAAAATAGAAAGTGATATTTTTTTAATTAAAAAATATATGAATAGGAAAAGGAAATTATGTGAGTGAGTTGATGAAAGATAATAAATATAAAAGAAATTATAAAATTATATATATTTAAAATGGCTAAATCATTCTTATTATAATAAATTATTTTTAATTAAATAATTTTATTAATAATTTTAATTTTATTATTATTGGTGTTGTTTAATTTTATTTATTTTTATCATTTTTCAATATTTGATTTTTTTATAATTATCCCATTATTATTATTAATTTATAAATTTATTATTAATATTTTTATTTTTATTACTATTTTATAATTTATTATTATTATTATTATTTTGATAATTATTATTATTAATCATAATAACAATAATGATTTATATTTTATTATGTTTTATTGTATAATTAATTATACTCATTTTATTATAATACAAATATAAATATTAATAAATTAATAATTAGAACTAATTATATAAAAATGTTATATATATATTTAACGTAATGATTATATTTACCTGTATAATCAATTATATGTTTGATTTTAGTAGATTATGTCTTTTGTCTTTGCAATTTTTTGTAGTTATAGGTAGAAAAAATGTGACAAAAAATTTGTCTCATTTTTTACTTTAATTATTTTTTTATTCTTCAATTTTTGTTTTTTTTTCTTTTCTTCACTTTTATATGACAGAAATCCATCTGTTTAAACAAATAATTAAATTGTCTTAATTATTAATTTTTTCTAAGGTTGGCAGACCTCGGAAGATACAACCAAATTTTATTATTTTAAATTTGTCTCAATATTTTAAATTAATTATTTGAGTTAATAATTGTAAAAATTTCAATAAACCTTTTAATAATGTAATCACGAGTTTATTTATTTTTTAATATTAATATTATATAATTATAAATATGAATATAATTTTGTTATACATGCCTTAAAATAATTTTATAAAATTCATTGTTAATTAAATGATCTCCATTAATTGATTTCTGAATTTTTGTATGTAATTAGTCTACCTCTATAATTTACCCAATTATTATTAAAGTGTGAAACATAAATTTTGTATAAGAAATTTTTCCCTTAACTAGACTTAATGCTATTTTATTTTTCTAAACGGACATATTCGCTATACCAGTTGATTTTTTTTAAGTCAATTTTTCAACTGTTTTTTTTTTTATTTCCAAAGCTGAAAATCACATTAGAATCCAGCTATATAAAATAAGAAATTAGAGAAAAATATTTTAAAATAATTAATTTAAAATATTGAGACTATATTTTAATTGGTTTAAGAGAAATAACAACATAAAAATATAATTTAAAGGTGAATAAATTTTTATTTTTTTAAATTAAACTTTTTATTATTGGTTTATTGAAAAATAAAAAAAAAATCATAATATAAAGTATAATTTTAATTTTGAACTTTTGAATTAAAAAATAAATATAGTGGTTTAAAAAAATATTTTGGGTGGTGTGCAAGATTTGAAATAAAATTTTATTAATTTAATATATATTTTTGTTACGTCTATGATAATAAGTACTGTTTTTGGATGTTGAAACAAAAGTAAAAATAAAATTATAAGATGTTTAATAATACATTGATAAAGTAAGATTGTTTGAAATAATTATTAAAAAATATATTTGATGTTATAAATTTGGTAATAGAAATTGAAGATAATTAATAATGACACTACAGTTAAAATTAAAATGTCAAATTAATAAATAATTAATAATTCTTATGGAATAATTTTTTAATGTAAGTTTTATTTTATATATTTACTGAAATATAATAATAAAATTATGTAATAATATTTGAAAAAATTTATATAAAGAAGACATATATCCTTAATATTGAATAAAGAAAATTTAAATACTTAGTGATGATTAATTAAAGTTTAATTTAATGCGACGGATAAAATATCAATTGAGAATTCCACCTGCTTACATTTTCAACTACCTAGAGTCATCAAATCTATTTGAAAAAAATAACCATGCCTTGAATTAATGGGAATCTTTTTTTAAATATTATCTTGGAAAAAAAATGTTTTGCATAATCCTTTTTTGGTTCTCTTACGTTATGATGTCCTATGTCCAAGTTAACATGGCAGGAGAAGCCGGCATAGTGGGTTGACAAGTGACACGTGTCAGTTTAGGAGAGTGCCGACAGTCGCTATCAGAGTGAAATGTGAGGAGAGAGAGAAAGAGTGTGACCCGATGGGCGGTGGCACTCGTATTAATAGTTATTATTTATAATTATTTAATGAGATATTTTCCTTGCTTCGTTTTCACCCAAGGAAATAGATAGGGTGCCCATGTCTTGGTGTTTGTCATAGGCTTTTAGGTTCCATCATGCAGACAACAATACCTATTCTATTATACTCTCATTTTTTTCTTTCATTTCTTTCCACACTATCACTACTACTTCCTTCTTTGTACCAGTTGCATTAAAATAGTTATGGGGAAAAATTAATTAATCTAGGCTATGAGATACCATAACATTATCAAATGCAATTCATTGGCTAACCTTGTCTTTGAAGTGCAAAATTACTCACATTTTAAATTATTCAAGTTTTTAAATATCTTGTTTTGATAAGATATTTTTATTTATTAAATTTTAATTTTCTCATTTGAACAAATAAAGTATTTCAATTATTATTAAAGAAAAATTATTTAGATATAAAATAATTGATAATAATTAAAAAATAAATATGGACGATTTTTTAGACTATTATATTACTTTTTTTTGTCAAAATTTGCAAGACTTTTTTCCGATTAGTATTGGCGAAATTTTTTCTCCATACATGTTGGTTGAGATTGTTTTGTGAATGTCAATAGTATTTATTTATGGTGACATCGATCTAGATTATTTTTAGGAAGTTGTTAGTTGAAATTATTTGTTAAATTTTTACTTGATGTCAATTGAAAATATTTGTAATGAAAAAATTATAATGAATTTTAACAAAAAATTTCCTATTTTGTATCAGAAAAATAATTCTAATAATAAAATAATCATTGTATACATAAAAAATATAATAACCATAATAAACGTCAATCAAAGAATTTCTTATTTATATTATAAAGTATTATTTCTAATATTGATGAAAAAAATTATGACTAATATCGATTAGATATATCTAAGTATGACTCTTGTTAGGCATTCACGTGTGAATCTAAGTTTCACGATGAATAGAAATGAAAAGGTTGAGCAACATATAAGACATAATACCCGTAAACATAATGTTTTAAATATTTGTATTGAAAGTGGTGTCATTCCCTTATACGTGGCTCAGTTCTCATTGTTGTGAAATTTTCCTCAAATTTCTTTTCTCGATTTTTCCAACAATAGTCTCATTCTTATTTCATCTGATTTTATCTCTGTTTGATCTTCACAATAACAAAAATAATTTAAATAAAAAACAACCATAACCAATCAATAAAAAATACCCTAATCGACATTAATAAAAAATAGTCATTCAAACAATGTCTGGTTATTAATCAAACATCAAAATCCTAATAAAGTAGGGAAAAAACATAAAATTTTATAATATAAATAATTTTAATTTAAAAGTTTTTAGTATTAAGTAATCCAACTAATCCAAAAAATTTTAAAATTTCAGTTTCTGTTAATATTTTTACCCAAACGTCATATTCATTATCCACAAAAACTATATAAGAATGAATTTCTAGACTTTCTAACGCATTTCTCTCCTTCATTTTTTGAACCACTTTCAATTAATATTTTCCTTTCTCTTCAATGTTTTATTTTTCATTTTTGTGTGGAAGAAATGTACGTAAGTTGAAGCATTATATTACACATATAGATCCTTTTAATGGAAAAGAGAGTGAGACCTTGAAAATGAAATATCAATGCACGTTCGAATCGTGAAAAACACTACTCAATCAAAAGATATTAGACAGAGTATAACATTAATGTTATATATATATATAAGATTATACGACTAATGTTCTTAAAAGTAGCTGACTTTCATATTTAAATTTTGTATATACAAAAAAGTATTGAAATTTAGGAAATAATATCTTATTAAAGCTAATTAGTTAACTTTTTAATGGAATTAGTCATTAATAAAATTGTTTTATCTGTGTAAAAGGAAAAATTAAACTAAACTATTTACATGATTTTGTAAAATTTGAGATATTGAACAAGTCTTTTAAAATTTGAACTATTTTTCCTTGAAGGTGTTTGAGAGTTTATTTTTGTTTAATTGTAAAAAACGACCATTCAAACAATCTTTAGCTGAAGAAGTAATAAAGCAAGTGATTAGGTCATTCAAAATATAAGTAAAAGCAGTATAAAAAAGGTACTAGCAACCTTCTTATCTAAACCATATTTAATCAAATGCATCTATGGTTTAATTTGCTTCGCATAGCAAATGAACATAAATAATTTGATGTAGAAACACTTTGTAATGACCACTTTCTGTTGTCACTCTATTAATGTGGTGTTGACACAATAATAGGGTAAATTCATAGTGACGAGAGTAACTCAAAATCGATTTCTCACTAGTTCGTGTAAAACGCACATAATGACAAATATATAAGGTAAACACATACAATGGAAATGATTTTGAGAGTGGCAATGATGAAAAATTGAGGTTTAGATTGAAAAAATAATTTTTATTTATTTATATATTACAAATTAGAATACAAAATTTGAAGAGTCGATACTTATTCGCCTTGTTCTTTTAATCGTATAATCTCAATACATTTTTCTCTTATTTTCTTGGATGTGATTTCATATATATAACTAACAAAAAAAAAATCCAATTGGTAAACATCTTAAACTATCATCCTAATAGTTTAAAGTAACCTTATATCACAATTTAAATTACCTATCATACATTTCAAATATAATTTACTTATTTAAAACATTTATTTATTACGAACAATAATAATGTGATTTTTAGTTTAAATGTATTAATTTATTACAACACTAAAACTTGAAAAATAGTTATTTAAAAAATATTTTCTATGCGTTAACAATATAATTCATTTAAATATTTATGGATATATATATATATATATATACATATATATATGTATGTATATATATATATATATGTATGTATATACATACATATATATATATATATGTATGTATATACATATATTTAGTAGTGTTCGCGATATGATAAAAAAAAATATAACTATTATGTTTTTAATAGTTAAACCCACTACATATTTTAAATTGAGCAAACTAAATTAACATTTCTATTGAAAATTAAATGTTAATAAATTATTATATTTTTTTTTTCAAACATAGGACTAAACAAGTTTATGTTATATGATGTACATACTCACCAAACCTTTATTATGATTTGTTAAGAAATTATTAAATTTTCACTTGTCCTCTTTTCATTCTCTTTATTCCGTATATGAGCCATTTTTCAGCTCCAATGATTAGCCGACAAATTCCACTGTTCCTCTGGCGTCTGTCCCAGGGATGATTGAAAGCAAAATTTGGTTTTCTAATAACAAGTTGAAATTGAAATTAAAAAAGTCGTTTTATTTATATAATAATAAATTACACATAAGAAAAATATATATATGAATAGGAAATACAAATTTAATCAATAATATATCAGAAAAATAATAAATATTATTTTATTATAGTTTCAGAAATAAGGATAGAACAGATAAATTACTTAACTGTGTGCATGTATAAAGTTGGAAACTTAATTTGGATTATAATATATTGAGCATAGGTAGTAGCAATTTAGACGTGCATTGATGTGTAGGTTGGAATAATTTACTAAAAATAACAAGAGATGGGTCCATGGGTCATAATTGTATGGACTATAATTAAGTAAGGAGTTGGGAAAAAGAAAGTGGGAGTTGAAATATAATACTGATTGATGTATACATTGTTAAAACTTTAAAAGGGTTTTGAGAAATGCAAAGCATCATGATGATGAGCCATTTTCTTTGATAATGACTCTGTAACTAATTTCCCCTTACTCTTCCTTTCCTTCTTTGCAATTTGTTTAACCTTCAACAAAATATTCTCTTTTGTTTCTTTCTCCCTTTTTGTTTTGACTTTTCAAGATTTGCTTGGACATATTGGGCTAAGAAAGTGATGTTTCTTTTTATTCATATATATGCATTTATTGATTCAGCATCTTCTTTTAATTATATTAATCAATAGTAAATTATACTTACCATTACTGTAGAATTAGTTACCATAAAAATGTCATTTTTATTCTAAAATTAAACATGTATTAGACTAACGGTCAAAAACATTGAATGTTGAACAGTTTTTAGTAAGTATAATTAAGAGTTTTTTTATGAAGTTATATTTAAAAACTTAAAAATTGTTATTAAAAATATTTTACAAGGTTCAATTAAGTTTTAAGTTCATAATAAATTTAAATATTTTAAATTGAGTCTTTATTAAATTTTTTTGTCTGCTTACTACTAAAACATATTTTATATTTTTCAATTAAGTTGTTGTTGTTTTATTTTTTCTATTAACTGACATGATTGTTATTTTGTCTCATCACCTTGTTTTCACATGTTATTTTGTTAATATTAAATGACGTAGTTTTGTGATTAATATGATAGATGATTTCTATTTTTTGGTGAGTGTAAACAAACATAAAAAAGGAAGCACAATAAAAACCTAATACAATTTTGGAAGACTACGGAACAAGTTGAATAATTCAATCATTGTAAAGTTGGAGTTGTGCGTGAAGGTAGTGAATGACATTCAATAATGAAACTATTTGTGAGACATTGGTAAAAAGTGACTTTTATTGTTTTGGTTCAAAATGAAAAAAAAAATAACTTATTTGATAATATTGAAAAGAAAGTGAGGAAGTGAAATGGAGGAGAGTAAACAAAATAAAGATGGAAAGCAAAATGAAGACCTAAATACAATATTGGAAGACTAGTGAACAACAAGGGTTGGGTTGGAGTTGCGTATGAAGGTCATGGAGGATAAAAAAAGCTTATAACCAACATTGCTTACATTTGCCTCTAACCCTTATATTTATTAATATTGTTTTGTTGTTCAACCTCATGATTTTGTCCAATCAGTCTCTCCTTAGGTTTTCTATTTTTTATTTTTATTTTCGTTTATCCTCATTCAACAGTAAAAAATTGTATGTTATGTTAACTACAAAACTATGTAGAGACAACTATAAGGTTATGGGGTAGATAACAATCACATGGTTCAATTAAGAGAAAAATTAAATGACAAGGATTCAATTGAAAAATATAAAATTTTTAAAATTCAATATATCAAGAAAATTTAATAAGGAGTCAATTAAAAATACTCAAATTTATTAGAGAGTTCAATTAAGTCAATTTACAAATATTTTTTCTTAATTTATTTATTTTTTATAATAAAATTGTGAAAAAATCTATTCTGTACCAGTGAACTCAAATTAAAATCTCTTTTAAATTATTTAAATTGTTTATCCCCTTTATCACTTTAATAGATTGATTAATTATATATATATATATATATATATATATATGTATATATATTATAAATATGATATTGTGTTGTATTGGTGTGTTTACATGTGACCTAATGTGGTATGATTTATATGATGGATGAAACCTTTCTCATTTTCTTTCATTTTATCATTGTCTTTTTTTAGAGTCAATTAATTATTTTATTCATTTATTGATGGGTAATAAGTTACAATTTAAATTAAAAAACGTAAAATTAAAAATAGGAATACAAGTCTTTAATTTGTAATTATCACTCTAAAAATCATATATTATATTTATATTAATTTCTCTTTTATATTTTCTTATAAAATCTCATAGTTCTATAAATAAATGTATGTGAATGAATAGTTATGTGCTTCTAAAAAGTTAGAGATTTATTTTTTTTTATCAAAATAAGTGATGCAGGAGCATGTGTATATATCAAAGTTAGGATATCTTACAAGTCTCACATGAAAAAGTTGGGAAAGTTTCCTTCCCTCCTATTCATATAAATATATAAATATGCATCATGTACTCATTTTGACAGAAATAAAATAAAGTGATATAAGCTTTGTACTTATTTTTTCTAAACTCATTTTGAGAGTATGATGTTTAGTTAATACCTTTATCCTAGTCAACCAAGGTGGGTAACCTGACTATTTTTCTTGCCTAGCCAACCAAGGTGGGTTTCTTAGCTATTATAGTGAGACTAGTAACCTTGTCACGATTGATGAATTAAACGACGTCCCATCATCAGTTTGGTATTAGAACAAAATCATCTTACTCAAGTTAAATTCACTTGGTTCATGGTAAGAGACTTCGTTATGAGCGGTTTTGCTTGGGTGCGATTCGTCGTTAGTGTGACTCATCTGCTGCGAAGTTCTTAGTAACATCATTCCTTACTTCTTTATTTTTATAAGTGTCTTATTATGATTACTAAAATTTGGTGCATCAACATGAACGTCTCTTCATTATTGCATCATCTTTATCATTGAAAACGTTATCTTCACCATAATGGGGTTAGTAACCTCGTTGGTTAACCAAATGATATTCTAGTGTCAATTGTAGAGACAAAAATTCAGCAAAAGAAAACACAGAGTTTTCTCAATCCAGGTAAAATGACACATAACACGTGTATATGCTAAAATTAGGACGCCTTACAAGTCTCACATGAAAAAGTTACTAAAATTTTCCCCTCTCTAATATTATAAATATATACTCATATATTTCTTTTAACACAAGTTGAATAAAGTGATTTTTAATATAAATTTTATATTTATTTTTTCTAAGCTCTCTTTGAGAATAATACGTGTTAATATTTTGGCCTAGTTAACTAAGGTGAATTTTCTTATTTTTTTCCACCATAACGGATTAGTAAACTTATAACAATTGATGAACCAAACGATGTCAAGGTATTAATAAGTCAACTTTTAAAAAATTTACAGAAAATGATTCTTTTTTTAAATTAAACTAAATTTGTATAAAGAAACATAACATTAGTTTGATTAAAGTTTTACTTCTTTGTATGATTTTACTTTTGTTATAATAATTATTAATTATTAGTAATATTTATTATTATTTTATAGTATTAGCAATATTATTATAAAAAATTAAAATAGATTAAAGAATATTTATAAATTTTTAATATTTTAATTTGTATAAAAGAGTATAATAAAAAAATAAACTCACAAGAGACAAAATAGAAAAAAAAATAAACAAATATGTTCATAACACAGTGAACACACCAATGACTTCTATCTTAACATATATCACAGCTAAAAAAAGACCAGCAAACAAGATTATCTTTAATTAAGTAAAGGTTAAAGCACGTGGTGATAAAAAATTAGGCAGCTATAATGCAGTGAATACGTCATCATGTTCACAGTAATTGATATTAATAATAAGGACAAAGATCCACCACTTCTTTAACAATTGGATCCCTCACATCCTATCGCAATCTATAAGCTGAATCATTGTAATGATTTCTTTCAATATTTTTTTCAAAACCACTACCAAGTGCTCTTAGATAATCATCATGAAGTTTTTTTTTTTCTTTACTATTATTTTTAATTAATTGAGTTTAAGTATCTCGCTCTGCGGATTCTCTTCCTAAAGACACATTTTTCGTATCTCCTTTTTTCTGCTGCATTGCTATTCCCCTTTAATTTTCAATCAACCCAACTAACACAAAGGTTATGGAAAATGTTAGTTTAAGGTTGTAAACCTACTGTTGAATGAAAAAATATATTTCTTTTACTTCTAACTTCTATGTTCAGAAAACGGGATAGTTACACTGAATATATTGCTAGCCAGATTTTGCATTACTGGACAACACAGTTAATCAGAAGGTACAAATTTAAATTAATAAGTGACGTGAAACTCGTTATCCAAGTTATGAAGTGGGGGACAAAAAAGAAGACAGGGAAGGAGAAACAGGAAAATGAAATAATTAAATCCTTTATGCATCTTCTAAAAACATACTTTCTTAATCACTGGGACAACCGGGTTTAGGATTTGATAATAAGGCATTTAATTTGATAAACTATATTTTGTAATTTTGTGTGTATGTGATGCGGGGAAATGGGTGTCTATTTGAGGATATTGGTAGACAGCGTGCAATTAGATGGAAGGCACAAGAAGAAAGAAAGCAGTGTTACACTGGAACTTACGTTCAATGATGATGGACTACGTTACGTATAACATTATTCATCTTTTGTTTGTTGTTGGTCGGTCATGCATGTAGCAGATATGTCAACGTGAATAGGAGGAACAACCATTCCTGTTTATCGAACAGTGATATCCACAAAGCAAACAAAAATGGAATGGCTCTTCCCACAAAGCAATTTCGCTTTCAATTATTGAGCTTCTGCCTCTTCTTTCTTAAGCCCTTATATAATATATAGTATTCTTTCTCTGACATGGTATAGTATGTGCTTGTGCAAGTTTGTTGAGACAACAACAAGTGAAAAAAGTTGACCCAATCAACGTAAATGAGACCAACATGCATAGAGAAAAAATTAATATATATTAAATAATAATATCAGAGGGTGTAGGGTACTCCATTAAATTTATTAACCTTAGGGGACCATGTACAAGACCTTTATATATTCAATGATAAAATTGAATGACGAATTTGTGGCAGACACTGATTGTGATATATTTTGACCTCTCTGCACCATGGTTGGAAGCTCGGCGAACCAACTCTGAAAACTTGTTACTGGTACAACTTCGCCAGACAAATTTCCTGCCACAGGATGGGTAAAATGTAAAAATTTCTCACAACAAAATTAATCAATATTCTCTTGTCAAATTTAAATCAAATGATGACGAGTTTTTGAAAAATAAAAATATTCTTCATGGCAAGTTAAAATAAGTGCTGGTATTTTGAAGAAGATAAGAAGAGAGGAAGAAGGTTTTATGCATGTGTTGAATGTTACAAGAATTTTTTTTTACCAGAGTAACCAAAAGACATCAATCATCAAACATGAAGTATATATCCAGAAGGGTTACAACTAATCACTCCTTCCCTGTCATAAGTTCCACTGTCTCAATTGTCACTGAAGTTTCAATATCTTAATGTGTTCACAATATAAAATCTTAATTTATCTTGTAGTAGATTTGATTATGTCATCTCACTTTTAAGATCTTTTTTATTTACTTTTCTTTCAATGTAAAGATCTTATAACAATTGATTTACAATAACAGTTGTTTAATTTTATTTTAATTATTGTGAATAATATTCATTCATAATTAATATTTCTTTGACACAAAAATGTTTTTTAATAAAAAAATAGTTTTTTTTTTATTTCTGTGACTGGATGATCTTATTTAAATAAAATAAAGAAATTTATAGGAATTTGAAATATATTGGAAGGAAGGAAAATTATGAAAATTAATTTGTCTTTAATAGTTGATTCTCACTTTTATGTATTCTATAGTACAATGAGAAACTAAAGAAAAAAAAAATACACAATTCTATTTTAAAAACTTATGTGTGTGTTGGTGGGTTTTAATTAAAGTTGGCATCACCTATCTCTTAATTAAAATATATATGTTGCCTTAATTAACCACACTATCTTATTTATATTTTTCTAAAATGATAATAGTGATTTTTTTTTATATTTAGGAATATTAAGTGATCCCAATTCAAATTTCCAATTAAAAAGTAAAAGTAATATGGTCCCACGTCTTATAAGTAATCCTATATTTTTTAAATAATTGTAATATCTTTAGAGAAAAGATTCAGGATCATCAGTTGTAATAACTTATATATGTTCCAAATTCAAATAAAAGATTTATAGAGTCCAGAAAACATAAACTTCTACGTTGCAAATTAAAATACATGATTTTTAAGTATCATGACTAATTTGGACATAACTTCCTTCCTTTATCATTACAATAGTCAATTTTGTACATGAGTTGAAATGCATAAATTATTTCATATATAATATTTTTCTGTATATCAAAAGATTACAACAGTTAATTTTAATTTAAATACCATAAATATAAGTTTATGATTTTATTTTTTTAATAGTAAGATTAAATTTATATATACCATTTGAGTTCTTTTGAAATTATACACATTTTTTTTTCTAATTTTATTTTTATTTTTGTTACAACTTCGACAATATGGTGATTCCACCATATTGAAAAATTAATTAAAAAAACCCTAATGTATGAAAAAAATGCCTGTATAACATTTTGAAATAATTTAAATGAATGATAAAAATTAAAACACCTAAATGAAATCCTAAAAATCCTAAAAACACCTAAAATAATAATTTAAAGCTTTCACACGAACAATGAAACCCTAAAAATCCTTTAAATATGAACAATAAAACACACAAACAAACAGACCCCACCTCTGTATCGCGTATGATAATAACGATGGACTGTATATGTTACGAATAATGAACGTACTTAAACCGTATACGGATCAGTGTAAACGTGTGGTGGATCGAAAGACAACAATGCTAACCTTTATAAAACTGTAGTAGTTCATGTTTTATGATTCCTTATTAATTTCTCTGGTCAATAGACATAATAGAAGAAAAGTACATGATTTGTTCACAATTATGTTTATTATTATTATTATTATTTAAAAAAATGCAGTGTAGAAAGCTATGATTGCTATTGGTACGTATGCCTGACAATTAATTTAAGTGGGTAGCAACCTTGCTTAAATAAACAAGGGAAACTACATCATAGCATAGGTACTGCCACTGAAATTATTGCCCTTTATAGTATAAACATATATCATTATTGATTCATTGATTCCTGCTTTATCATCTCTTTCTACTTTGGTCAATAAGTCTTTAGGCCTTTTGATTAAAGAAAGAAAAGAAATATATATGCTCTTGTTCTTAATGTTTAATATAATAAAAGTGGAAAACAATTATGGTTGGCGTACCTGACAATTAATATTAATAAGTAACAACCTGCATTAAACAAACAAACACCAAACTGCATAATATGTACTCATCTCACGGCATTCTTCATATAATATTCTTTTTCAATTAAATACTTTTCTATATAACTGTCATGGCGGTTGCTCATGTTTATCATTAATTTGTCCTACCAGAGAGTAATTGGTTTTTGCTATATTTATTTGTACGTGCAATTTTATTTTATGAGTGTTATAAATGGGTTTCGAGGATGGTAGAATAGTTTGGATTAGATTTGTTTACATTAAAAGCTTAAAAATAGTAAAATTAAAGAAAAAAATGGAAAAGTTGAGATTAAAATAGTAGAAAATCAAAATTATTTCTTCATCGAAATAGATTAACCATTAATAATCTCATTTTCTGCCAAATCCTTCTCATCTCTCTAAGCCACAAGCACCAAACTCTTACCTCTTACACTACAAGAAAATTTAGAGACCAATTTTTAGCTACAAAATGAAATGGTTACTAATTGTGACCAAAATAGTTACCAAATTAGATTTTGGTTGCTAAATAACTATAAAATATAAGTAATGATTGATTTTAGTGACCAATTAAGTCAAATAATTGGCATAGGTCACTAAAACCTTGGTAGCTAATGTTAGATATCAATTATTTGACTTAATTGGTCACTAAAATCAATCATTACTTATATTTTATAGTTATTTAGCAACCAAAATTTAATTTGGTGACTATTTTTGTTACAATTAGTAACCAATTCATTTGGTAGCTAAATATTGATTTCTAAATAGTTTTTTCTTGTAGTGTTATGTGATCTCTTAGTATATGTGAATAAAAAAAATTAGGATATATCAATCTTTTGGGAAGGTGCTCTCTTTCTTTCTCCTTCTTAAGAAATTTCATGCATGAAAGTTCTTTTAAGTTTTATGAAATTTGATATAAAAAAAATATAAATATCAAAGGATTGTTCTCCGGTGGGATACTGAGATTTTGGACTAATCAATATTTTTTTTTTTGGTGTGTGCTTCGGAACCTCCATACCATTGTGTATTCTTTACATCAAAAGGAAACTTTTTTAGATAAGGAAGCTAAAATCTTACTTATAATTAAATTTCAGTTTTGAAGAGTGTTCTACTTTCAATTTTGGAAAATTTTACATGTAACTTTTAAAGTAGACTTTGTTCTTCATATTGAAAGTTTGAATTAAAGGAATTGAGAATTTCTATTGTCAGATATCGATTTAAATAGTGTGATTCGACGATGTTCACGTGGTTGATATTAGTTTGAATATTGTTCTTAGCTTATATTTTCATGAAGGAGTATTGAGTGATGATTTGAGGAGCTTGAATTTAGAATTCTTGTGTTACTAGAAGCGGTTGTATTAATTTTGTTTACAAGAGTTTATGCTAGAAGAAGTAAGCATGGTTAGATCCTTATATATTGACTTAATTAATAAATTGTATACGAAGTTGTTTTTGAAAAAGTGGAACTTGAATTATTTTACATATATAATTATGTTTAAATACGTGAATTTTGATCTTTATTTTTTTTACATATATTTGAATTGATCATTTTCTTTATAATTCCTTTAACGGAACACCTTGATAATCCTAAAAAATTTAAACAGAATTTTTCAAATGAGAAATAAAAAATGCTAAAATTTATTTAGTCAATTTTTATGAAAGTAAATTTAAAATCAAACTCAACATCATAAATTAGTTAAATTAGTTTAAATTAGTTTAAATGTGAGGTTTGTATCTCATTTATATAATAAAATTTGATCATATGTCTCATTGATTTATTTTCAATACATCTCTTTTCATGTGACTCACTAAACATATCAAATGTAAGAATACAGAAAGATTTAATAATAAGTAATATAATAGATAAAACAAATTTCATTATGATTGATTATAAATAAACTCTAATACTATTTTAAGAGAGTAAATTTTAAATCTAATCTAGTTTCACAAACTAAATTGTAAAATAAAATTTCTACCTCACTTATATAGTACACTAGTACATTTTGGTCATATCAGTAACTGATTTGAGATCATCAATACAGATAAAAAAATTTATTACCAAATTAAGTCAATCTAAAATTGATGCTTAGTTGACAAATTTCACATTTCTAAAAAAAGTTATATTTTATTATTTTATTATATAATTTAGATAACTTTGTTATATATAGTACTCATTTACTTTAATAATTGTATATAAATATGTTTTAAATATTAAGTAACCGCTTATATGCTTTGATTTATAGTATTGTAGGGATTTAGGTATTTAATTATATAATTTACAATTAGGTGAAACTGGAGATTATTTCACTTTTACTTATTGTAGCTAATGTTAGGAGTTACCTTGATTTCTTGTGGAAAAGTGTTAAGTACTTAGCTGTTCAAAATTTGTCAAGTCATGAGAGTTGGGGTTATTTAATCCGTGAAGAGTGAAAGTGAAAATGTGATTAATAAATTAGTTTGTGTGGGGATCTAATGATGTAAATTACTAAATGTGGTTATGAGAAATGTTGTTATGTTTAAATGACTGTATTTGATTTGTATTTTATATCTTGTTTGAAGTTTACTAGCTTACCTTGAATGTATATTTGAGTGTAAAATATATGAGAAAAAATAGTGCAAATATGAGAAAAAAAAATCTTGTACTGGCATATAATATATAATACTATATTATATTTTTTTTTATCGACAATAATGAATAAATAAATTAAGACATTTTAAAGATGTCCAAACTCTTTTATAAAAGGTCATAGTCTACTTGTTTTGTTTCATAACAATTAACCTAATTAACTACTAAAAAAGCAAAATCTTGGTTCACAAATTGTCTAATCTACCACTGTAACTCTTAAAATATAAAATACAGAGACTACATTTTCCTATATTTTACATAATCAATAGAGAAAAGTGTTTGAAAATAAAATATGAGACGTAGAGGAAAAAGAGAAATACTTTTCTTTTCTTATTTTTTTTCTCTTGTCTCTTACAACAGAAAGAACAACCTATTTATAGGTATTAACACACTTTTTTAAAAATTGAAAATAATAAAATTTTATTATAGTCATGGAACAATTCTTTCTTATGCAAAACTCTTGACTCTTTGCCTCTTATCTATGGAACTCTAAATTCAAAACCCACTAAAATAACATTTAATGTTTATTTAACAATACTTACTTGGGTGATACCATTATCATTGTCCCTCAACTAACTTGTACCAGTTTAATCTTTTCCTACTCAGATCAAATAAACCTTTATCCTATCTCTTGAAAGCTGCATTCCTTATGGATGTTTATAATTTGAATGTTGACTTATTTTCCTTGCAATATTAGACCCTGTAAACTATAAATTCTTCATCCTTTGGAATCAACCTAGATTGGGTTAGGTTCCTTGAGCGATCTACCTTCTTCATCACGTCAATATCCCCAACAACACCAATTCCAATTAACCTGTAAAACAACAACATAAGCAAGTCCTTTTTGTAGGCAAATTCTACAATTTCTCACAATAAAATTAGTACAACCAGTTTCTAGCAAAGACTGTGTATAACCTTTGTTGATATGTGATACAATTTGAAACAATACCTTTATTGCTTTACAAAACAGTTAAAAACAAGATTCTAAATATCTACATGAGTTCGAAAACCTACAAAACCAACATCCTCTGTTAATGATAACTAACTTTAAAAAACTTTACCTTTATCTGACCTTACGTAAAACATTTGATCGATAAGAGAGGATTTAGATATCAATCAGAATAAGAAAATTTAGGATATTTATTCGTTATCTAAGTCCATGCATTGACTTGAGCCATACAAGTTAGAAAAAGATGACTAACACTTTACTCCTTTTCTTCACACAATGTGCCACAACCTATTACTTAATTGCACACTAATCTATTTTGTAGGTTATCTTTGATAAGTACCCTATTAATTAAAACTCTTCAAGCCAACTTTGGTTGATGCAGAAGTGAATGCTTTAATTTTCCATAAAGTCTTTTACAACAACTTGTTTTCACCTAAGACTCCTTCTTCATTGAAGATGTTATATGCAGACTTAACACAATATAAATTTAGAGATCGTTGGCTTGCCAAATCCATTCATCATAACCCTGACTATTTAAAAATTTATTATCTAACTCTAATATCATGTGATTAACTTGGTCTTCCTCCCACTGAAACTAAATTCTCCTCTACTCCAGATTCCACTCCAAATAGTACCATTCCATCTCTCAACCTGAATCAAAGTTACTTCCTTATTCAAGCTATTAGCATAAAATCTAAGATAAAAATCTTTAAGAACATTTTTTTTCAACCTACCTATAGTCCCATAATTGAATCCTATCACCCATACCTAACCTTCAAACTATATTCTTATCAAACTGTTATCAAATAGAGGATCCTCACAAATGCTTCTAAGATCTCTTCACTATCTATCATTCTCAAAATTATTTAGAGATCTCCAAGACCCATACTTAGATTCTAAAACTTCAGTCCATAAACCTCTTTCTTTACATCTAAGTTTTCACTTCCACTTACCCGAGAAGCGCATAGTTGAATAATTTCAAGTCCTTAACTCCCATTCTCCTTTTTTTTTTTTTTGCCTTAGATAAACTATCCCATGTTACCCAAGGAATTGTCTACTCTCTTGCTCCCAACTCTACAAAAATTCTCTTTGAATGTTCTCTACCTCTTTGTACATTTGACATTTTAAATAAAGACAAATAGAACAAAATTGACTTGGCCAGCCATTAAAATTCGTTTTCCTTTTCATTTCACTAACTCTTTCCTAAACTTTCCTATCATATTCTGCCAAAATAACACACATATTAATTATGGAGGTGATAAAGTTCGTTGAGGATTATCTATGTAATTCACAACCTGCACGGTTACAAGTCATTATTTTTAAGCTAAATATAGAACATATGTTTTCAAAACTCGATCCAATCCACATTATTCATGGACTAAAAAATGTATATATTTTCCTGAAAGCAGCAAAGTATATTTTGGTGGGGAAGAAACAGGTGACGTTTGTCTTCTGACTTTGTATTTGGTTAGGAGAAATGGTTAATCATTACTATCGTGGATCCTTCCTGACAGGAAAATCTTTTCATTCAAACCATATATACCACATTTTCGTTGTGCTTTTTGTGGTCTCAATGACATGTTAAGTCTAAACATACTAGATTTTTGAATCTTCTTGATAGCTCACTACACATTGCAATGCCCAGGATTCCGATAGCACCCCATCAACAAAACTATTTTCTATTTCAGTTACGCAATTCCCGGGGAATCTTCTGTTAACCTATTTCATTACTTTTACTACTATCTTCTATACCATTTAATGTCACAAAAATGATACAATTCAGTTAGATGCAAGAAAAATTGAAATACAAAAGTATTGAATATTTTTTTTATTAAATATTGTAAATTAAAGAAAATTCAGTTATATGCTTGTTAAATCTAAATAACAATCTATAAAGTGAATTCTTTGGTAGGGAGAAAAGAAATAAATTAGATAAAAATAAGAAGGATGAGTGAAAAAAAGTGATGAATACAAGAAAAGTTAAAAGTATATGTAGTAGAATAAAATAAAGAGAAAAAAACTTGCATTAATGGTATCTTCTACTATGATCTGAACCTGACACGCCACGAAGGAAAAGTTGGAAGGAAGAGACATTGCAGATTTGCAGTGAAGTGAAGTGAGTTAGCAAACCCCTTGAGCTATTGAGTTGAGCAAAGGGTAATTGAGAAGCAAATGGGGAATATGGAAAAATGTGGTTGTAGTTAGTGTGTGACCCCTTTGATTTGTTTGAGTACATTAGAGAGAGTGTCTGTCCTTTTTCATGAACATGAAAATGAATTTGTCACTGTCACATCCATTGCACCAATCACACTTTTCCATCTGCACAAAGGTAAGCACAAATCTTTATGGGTCACACCCACCACCCTCTCAATTTTGCCAGGGCAAAACCAAACCAAGCTGTACACAAACATCCTTTAATATTAAAGGCAAAAATCTGTGCCAACGAGCACCCAAACCAAGATGATCGAAACAAGCAAAGACATACAAAATAAAACGTGTGGTCAAAGAACATCATCATCGTCATCGTCCTCCTCCTCAATATTCCCATTTCCCCTTTCTATCTCTTTTCCGTACGCCTCTTTCCACCAAAACACTAGCATATGGGATATCATATCACTTACAATTTCATGGATTGTAAACAAAACCGAACCAAACCAGACGTAGAATAGAAACACAAATTAATGTTGTCCTCTTACTTTATTTGTTCTAGCCATTTACAATTAAAATGAGAGGAGTTAAGGAAAGACACACAGAGACCATGAAGAATATAACAGCCTCTGAAAGAAAAACCACAAGTGGCTGCTGCTCTCACTGCCAAGAGAACACACACCAACCAACCAAACCATTAAAAAAGAGATGATTTTGAATATTTATACAACACGAGGCCACAGAGAAGAAGAACCTAGTAATTCCACACCAGACCCTCAAAGGCAATGTCTCGTTCGGCATCAAAATCAAAGGGTGGTGGCTGATACATCCACGCGTCCACCGAGTCCATGAAAACAAACTCCTGCAACTCCACACACCCAGCATCGGTGCTTTCCAGGGACGGAAGTTCAACTATCTGACTCAACTCGTCCGAGGCAGACGACAGGTCCATTGCCGACACCAAGGACGAGAGCGAGGATGGCTCCATGTGCGCCGCCTTCGCCGCCGCCGCCTGCACGTCGCGGGCAGCCAGGGAGGCCGGGCGTGGGAGGGAGTTCGCCAGATGGGGGAAGTTCAGAATGGCAGCGGAGCCTTTGATGCTCATCGCCGCCACGTCGTGCGCCCTCGCCGCCATCTCCGGCGTCGGGAATGTGCCTAGCCATATCCGCGACTTCTTCCGCGGCTCGCGGATTTCCGACACCCACTTCCCCCAGTTCCGCATCCGCACGCCTCGGTACACCGGGTGCTTGCTCGAGTCGCGAATGCGCTTTATCTTCTTGCTCTCCGGCCCCGCCTCGGTCTCCGACGACGTCGTCTTCTCCGCCGAAACTCTCATTCTTTATTGTCAAAGAAAACTAAATTATCACTATGTGGTTCTTTCTACAGCGTGATGGAGTTTAGTTGCTTATTTTCGGAGGAAGAAGAAGAAGACGAAGAGGAGAAGGAGGAGGCTCTTCTCATTTGACATGCAAGTGAAATTCATTAGCTACGACTTTTTTTTTTCTTCTCTTTTCCTTGTCACTTCTTCTCAGTGACTCATATAACACTTATAAAGGTTCATAGAGGAGAAGAGGATGGACCCACTTGAGAAAAACGCGACACTCGCCCTGCAATCGCATAGTTAATACTAATACCTTCTTCACTCTCGCTGCCACGCAACCTCCTGTTAAATTTTGTTCCTTCCTTTATATATATTGTGTTTGTATTTACTCATGCTTACCCTTTTTAACCACCCTCCTGTTCTTTCTTTCACCCTCCTCACTGTTCATCTACCCCTCATCTTTTTTGCTAGAAAGTTTCATCAATGCAATGCATATCAAGGCTCTTCTGTTGTGCTTTATTATCTTGCCCTAAACTCGCCATCGCCAATAATTTGCTATTTTGTATTTTCCACTGTAAAAAGCACTGCTGGCTGCAACAGGTTTGGTTAGTCAAATTTAATAGGGTTGACACGAGAGGTGCCACGGCTCCACCTCCACTTGTGTACTTTTTATTTTATCAGTCTAGTTGGGGTTTTTCTATGATGAGTATCCCTGCTGATTTTCACTCCTCTTTTGGGATGGGTTAAATTGTGTTCCTTTGTCTTTGCATGTAGACGTAGGTATCCGATACGACCAGTTTTATTTATTATTTGAACAACTTGTCGTATTTTAATATTTTCTCACGCCCTCACTATTTATATATATATTTCATTCTCTCTCCATATCATTTCGAAAGCTAGAAACAGTGGAGAAAAGCATATGGTGTCCCTCCCCAGGGAGAGGTCAAAACAACATTTTTTTCATTATACGGACGCGCTTCTCCTTTCTTGGGGTACGTCCAAGTCTCAACTTGAAAGCAATCAATCAGTTGTTGGTTCCATTTACACATGTTACATTGTAACTCATTAGTTCAAGCTTAGTTGATTAGAATTGTAGGATTTGCTTGAGAGGGAATGATGTAGATGTACTAGTACATGTAATTCGGTATCTGTATAACTCCCATGAATCATCACCACAGAAGGGGTTCCAACCATTGCATGTGAGTGCTTTTAAAACTAGAGAGTCAGGGCCAGCAATGATTTAGGTTTTTGGACCCTTCTTTCAATATTTCTTCCCCTTCATTTACGATGTATTTATTTGTCTCTCCTCGTAGAAGAAGATGCAATTATTTCTCCCCTTATTATTATTCCTACTCCTTTTCGGTTTATTATTACTATGCGATTAGATCCCTTTTAAATTGATGGGGCCTGCCAGTATTCCTCGGCATGTTGTCCAATTCATGGTTTGTAATTGTCTCCATCTCATCATCACTCACATTTCAGACACCACCAGAGACTGTAATCTTATGGTACGTTTTTCTCTCATTCATTAGAAAAAGTAGTTTTCAAAATAGTGAAAATACTAAAGGATGCTACCTACGCCATGCTTTGAAAAGATAATAAGAAAAAAACTAAATTTTATTGTACTCATATTGTCCTATGGACTGTTTTGTTCTTTGTGCGTGACAACCGAGTAAGCCCTGTGTGTGTTGTGTTGGCAGTGTGGTGCGCTATAGGTGTTTCCATCTTGCCACGTGCACTTTGTGAACAGTGATTTAACTCTAATAAATGGACCAACCCCACACTTCAAAGTGACATTGCTTTGTCAAACATGTTAAAGGCCCATTTTTCCTATCACTCAGATTAGACACATAACAAATCCTTGCAATTTACAGCACCATGGTTGTATTATTGATGAAGCGAGATAACCCTCAAAAGTCTATCTATCTAAGCCCAAAAGGATAGATAACTTAACTTTATAGCTTCTGCCATTGCTAGGGCCTCTCTACATTTTATGCTTTGCTAACGACGAAAATAATCCGTCCATGGTTTTATTGTTTTATACGTGCGTTTCCATATTTTCCCTAAGTGTCCACTACCAGACGATGATATTGTACCTCCAAAATGAGCTGTTGCCTTTTGTGGTGTACCTGTTAACCTGTTTGGACTTGGACCCATGACATGATATTTATTTTTTATTTGTTTGCTACATTGTTCTGGTAACGCATAGAACTTTTTTCTTCACATATACAAGTACAAAGAAAAACTCTTGGAACCCAACCGCAGCCACACATGGTTCTTTTTCTCTTTCTTTCTCATCAAATAAGAAAAACGATTATAGAACCTTAAATCAGACATATGGGCCACGTTGAGGCATGGCCTAAGGTCCGACAAAGGCCACCCCAGATAAGATCTTTGAGTTGGTGAATGCATTTGGCTTCTGTTCCAGGATTCCTGTGGTTTTGTTCAAAGGTGAACAGCAACAGTGAACACATAATTTTTATGTTTTTGAAACTAATAGTGGACACATTATTGTTTTGACTTTTGAGTTTGCTTGCTGCTATACTAATGTGATTGATTCACTGAAGACACATTTTATTCATAACCTCAATGTTTTTTTGGATCTGACTTAAGATTCGTAATTAGCAAAGTTTTGAGAAGATTCAGGATTCTGATTAGCCTATATCTGTTACTCAATCTCCATCACTCGAGCCACTCCCACGTGGCCTAAATTGAGATGTTTCTGGAGAATGAGACTTTAAAACATACATAGGGTGCTGCTTAACACCAGGGACTTGATCATGACTTGCCTTTACTGTGAGCATGGTTGAACCAAGGTTAACAGGCGAATACATATATAGTACTTGAAACCAAAAATTTTGATGGTAGTTCAAGTCCAAACAAAATATTCTGATCAACGCATGGAAAGATGTCTACTCAATGATATATGGCTTGTCGGGTTGGGTTTAAACGTAACGTATTCATCATTCTAACATCTTAATTTGTATAGCATAATTATTAATAACTAAAACGACAATTATCTACCAGTCAAAAAAGAAAAGGCATCGCTCATTTCATATATTGGTAGGTATATCCTCTACTGCAGTTAAGAGCTGAAAAACTCAATGTAGTTCAATCCAATGGAGAACGTGGTTAAGGTGTCACGAATATGAACTAAGAAGTGACTATAATGAAGAAGGTTTAGGCATGCTGGTCTAACTTACATGATAGGTTCTGCTAACGAGAGTGGAGCATTTGCTATAAGGAATAAATATAATTCTACTAAGAGAGTTAAAATTTCATAACCATACGTATTCTTACAATAATTCATATGCTTTAAAATATGCAATCATACTAAACTGAAATTTAAAACATATTTAAAAAAAATCATATATAAATTTTTCAAAATATCTATTATTGTCAAAGTGTACTAAATGCAAAATGACCATTCACAATTTCATCTGCAGTGTTATCTGCTCCCATATAATACAATATCATTATAGATAAATAATAGAAACACCAATACAAACGAGAAAGGATAAGCTAACAGATTTAAAACAATTTTAAAATAATCCAAAATTAATCACATATTTCAACAACATATAAACCAGTCAAAACCATTTATCTTACTCAATTTCATTCACAATTTCAATTATATGAATATGACCCATATAAACAAATTTGACTCTACCTTCGGAAGACTCATACATTGAATAACTCCGAGAAATAACCCCGAGAAATGCACCAGTTATACAACTCCAGACTGTGAATCTACGCAGTTCCCAAGCAAATGAATCATCAATCTTGAAGGTTCTCGCTTGGGTAAAAAGCTTTTCACTTAACAAAATGGTCTAAAGAGCACCCTAGTTCCAATGTTATTTTCGCTTGAGCGAGAATACATTTCCTTGAGCGAAAACCTTTTCTCATCTGGATGAAAATCGAACAAAAATGGTCTAAAGAGCATGTTTAAATTTCGCTTGAGCGAGAGTCTCTCACTTAAACAAATATGCAGAAAAACCAAACATATTTATGATTTTTCAACCTAGTTCACTACTTCAACACTACCAATCATACTCAAATAACCCATTATTCACAGGACAACACATCTGCATATGAAATCATCTATTTCAACTTATAAATTTCACCCAAAAATTCAGACCTTAAGCAAAATATGCAGAAAAACCAAATGTATTTATGATTTTTCAACCTAGTTCACTACTTCAACACTACCAATCATGCTCAAATAACCCATTATTCACAGGACAACACATCTGCATATGAAATCATCTATTTCAACTTATAAATTTCACCCAAAAATTCAGACCTATAGGAAAATTCAACACAAGTGATTCACCCTAGCTTAGATTACATGTTTGACTCGAAATTTCAAATTACAAATTTCACAAAATTATAACTTATAAGCATGCAACTATTATAGTTAGCTTCCCTTACCTGATTTGAGCAGATACTCTTCCAAAAGAGCTCCAAAAAATCTAAAAATAGGAGAACTCTCACTTGCAACATAGAGTATCTAATCAAGGATTAGACTACACTACGAGGATGTGGAACCAACAGAGACTCCTCTTGAAGCCTCTGAAGGTACATGTTACAGATATAAAAACCTACTGAACAGATATTTAGAACTAATTCGGAGGAGAAAAGGGTAAAATTGAACTTACTCAAACTATGATCGGGCATTGTTGCTCAGATAGTTGCCACAAGTCTAACGGTGGACTCCGATCTTAATCTAATGAAGGACGGAAGGAGAGATTTAGATAGAAAACAGAGAGAAAAGAGGGGACAAAAGTTTAGAGAGATAGTAAATTTGTGAAAATAAAACTTGATTATTAGATTTTTAAATTTATTAATAAAATATTCAAGTGCTCATTTTACTTTATGACTTTCTCTAAATATAAATTTCTAGATCAAAACAATAAAAATGCGATAGTCATATTTTTTATTTTTTTGAATATAGAGTAACACACATTGTTTTCAATTCCTCACATTTCAGTTTAATTATATTCGGCCTATCTCTGTTTGTAAGAATGCGAATTATGATATTTGTTCATAAATTAAACTAAAAATTTTCAAGTTAAATTTGTGTATAGAGAGAATCAAGTCACTAAACGCCAAATGTTCTTTTTTGATGTTTACTCATAGTCTCTTACCAACTGAACTCAAACAGGAAGGGTTTCAGCCAACGTAAAAATCCATGAGATTAAGGATGGATTGAAGACCTAACCTAACAACTTCGATTAGATTATATGTCCTCTAGTTAAATAAGTACGATGATTTAGCTTCTACTTAACCATATTTGACAAAATCTTTAGACCTCCATCTTTATGATGAGACAAGGTTTGGGGAAAATGCCTAATTTTTGTCTGTGATTTTTAAGCATCTGTTGTAAAGTACAAGAGAATGATTAAGGATATATTTGCACAAGTTTTTTTTTTTTTTTTACTATTCAAA
>Ga0209489_101329_pt1 | contig 50531 bp, 24 predicted proteins | sample SiratrowhiteBW_FD_187527 | JGI IMG/M metagenome (GOLD analysis project Ga0209489, IMG submission 187527) | Root nodule microbial communities of legume samples collected from California, USA - Siratro white BW (SPAdes) (version 2) | ecosystem: Host-associated > Plants > Roots > Nodule | place...
ACAAAAAGGGGCTATGGATAAATTTATAAAAACAAACAAAAAAAATGAATTAGAAAATATTCTTTGAATGAAAAGTATTTGAAACATGATAATTTATTGGATCTTGATGGCTTAGATTTATTTTCAGAATTAAATATCTTAAAAGGAGATTATAGGATTGGAAAATGATATACTTAATTATATAAAAAGAATAAATTCTTTTCCAAATATATATATATATATATATATATATATATATATATATATATATATATATATATATATATATAGAATAATGTTAACAATTCCAGTATCAATTGCTTCAGCTGAAAGGAATTTTTCAAAACTTAAACTAATAAAATCTTATTTAAGATCAATAATGTCTCAACAGAGATTAAACGAATTAGTTTTATTGTCATTTTTTAAATGAAATTAATTATGATAATTTAATAGATAATTTTGCATCACAAAAAGCTCCAAAACTAAATTTTAGATAAAAATATCATAATTTTAATTATTTTATTAATTTAAAAAATGCCTCATTTTTTTATTCGCTTTAGGCCTTCTAAAGCCTTGAGCTGCCACTGTAAGTCATTAGAATTTATCGATCGAGGTTTGGCCTTTTCAAGTTGAATTGTTAAGAGTTAAGATTGATCAACCGAGTTTAATAACCCCAGTCGGTATTGACATTCTCTTGTTAATATAAGGATTATTGACAATATTCACGTGACAATTATTGTACAGAACATGCAAAAGAAAATGAATAGAGGCTTACAAGAACTTGGGCCTCTGGCTCATTTATTAAGAAGCCCACTCAGAAGCCTATAAACAAGGATATAGTTTTGAGACAGAAGATATTGTTACTCTAATCCATACATAAATATCCTATAATACTTGGATCACTAACTAACTTGAGTGTTAAAGTGTTTGCAAGGACCTCTCCCGAGACTAAGATCTAAACTGAAGCGAGAGCGCAAGGACAATTACAGATTGAAGCACCAGGATCCGATCGAAACCCAGTTGATTGGGAAGGCTAGCCGCTCTGCAGTAACAAAATATATCTACTTTAATAAGTTAGAGTTGTAAATTTGACCTATTCAATCTATTTTACCATACTCTTCTTAAAAAGTAAACCTTAGAATTAATTTGACAGAACTGTAAGGTAATATTTCCATCAAATTATATATATTAAATTTGATTACATATTTCTAATCGATATGAGATATCTAATAAACCTCCTTAAGCCGATAATTAGACATTTTAAATATAGGAAATAAAGGAGTGTTTGATAGTAGATGGCAAGATAGACAAAATAAATCTTATTAGGATATAATGTATTATCATCTCAAAAAATAAACTTTAAGTTTAACTGAACCTCATAAAATATGCTTATAAGATTATATTTGCACCAACCTCTAAATCTAACTTATGATTTTTTTTATTCTTTAGACAATGAGATCACAAATTATATTGTATAGACTTTACAAAGAGAGGTCGTGTGTCCTTGATGATCTATATTCTCTAAATGATCTCTTTAAAGTTGAATTTGGACTGAAAAGTTTGATTGAAAATTCAAATAGACTCAAACAAGCCCAAGCTCCTGGAAAGCTTATGATCAAAGTTATAACTTTGTGACGTTTTTATTCTATAATTAAGGTGATAGAGACATATGTCATCAAAAGTGAAATAGATTGATACATTTATATGTTAGTTATAACAATAATTAATGTTAAAAGTCACTTTTTTTTTAAATAAATTGCTCGTTTTGTCATCAATATAAAACCTATAAAACCTGAAATAATATTGAGCCGAACAACATCAATATATTAAAATAGTTTAACCACAACTACATAATTAAAATAACTAAATTATATATTTCAACCTAAACTAGATAATCTTGCAATATTTAAACAAATAAAAACTATATATGCTAAAGAATATAATTTGTTCATCATTGTTATATCTACAATATTAAAATTATTAAATTACTAATTTTTAACAATTATGTAATCAAATTAATATATTATTAACATATATTATACAAATACATTAGAAAGGAGGTGCGTTCGTGTAGTGCACAGGCTGCATAAAATTATGTGACAGTGATGTTGGATCGAGCATTAAGAACTACACAGGGGAGGAGTTGTGGTTGTGCGGTGCAGGGGAGGTAAAGGGATATGGAAGACTCCATAAAATTGTGTGACAATGATGTTGGATCGAACTTTTACCGCTAAGTTAAAGATATAACTAATAGTTAGTGTATAATTCTTTCTACTTAAGAGTGTGTAAATCCAAACATTACGATTTGATTATGACTTGACCCACTTGTTTTCCACAACGGGATAATTATTGTCACTTGCAACGATCTCTCTCAACAATTGTCTCGTTGGGAATCAAACTTGTTACCTTAACTCTGATACCAATTATTAGATCGAGTGCTTACCACTAGATCAAAAGTTATAGATAATAGTCAGGGTGTAACTCTTTTTACTTAAGAGTGTAGCTACTCAAGAGTAACAATTTGATTATAAATTGAACCACTTGTCTTCTGTCACAGGACAATTGATATCACCTACAACATATTAGAACGAGGTTCATGTGGGTGTACGGTGAGCAAAAGTACAGTGAGCATGCAACAATACAAGGCTCAAAGTATACATATGATCCTATAATGAGTGATGCACATGGAGGGATGATGCACAAGATGCGACAATAATAAAAACTAGGCAGAAAACATTCGACTTGGGAGCAATGCAAATTCAAAGAAGAAGGGGGAAATGGGAATAGAGCTTTTATAATATTTTTTACATTGGTTGCATGGAAATTAACATTTAAATGTGTATTCTTTATCAATTTCAATCCAAGAAATATAGAAAAGCACATGTGTGCACACTTTTAAATCAGTTTTTTGTCAACTAATGTGAAAGTTGTTACGGAAATTACTTTTTTTAAGCGATTGGTAATACAAATAAGAATTTCTTATAACAATCAGTACTCGTGAAGCATTTTTGTGATAAACCATCCTGTTATAATTTGTGATGGAAAAATATTTTTTATTTAATATGATTTTTTTTAACAAAAATAAGATATTTGTAACAACGTATTTTGCATGACTATTTATAACATAGTGATACTTTTAATCACTAATTTGACATTGATATTTTTATGATTGAAAATTTTTCCAGTGAAGAATTTTGTCACAAAATTATGTTTTTTTTTTTTTTCAGTTATAACTTGTATTTCAAAGTAAAATTAAATTTATGGCTTGTTGAAAGGCGTAAAAGTGAAGCATTATATCTTGATATCTGTTTGTTAATCATTATGTTTGATTAAAAAAAAAACGTGATATCTTTAAAAACGAGTCTGTGATTGTTGATTAAATAAAAGTTAAATCTTGGTCAAAATCTTAAGCGAGTTTATCGATTATATTTTATTGGTGTAATATTCTCCAATGCATTAATGCCATATATGGGTTAAAATGGCCTTTATACTCTTCTAACATAACATTCAGCTAATACAATCGAAACCATCGATATAGGGCACAAATATAGAGTAATGCACACAAGAATCTGTAGCAAAGAAAAGTAGATAATAATAAGAAACATTATTGTTAGGAACTTAACAACTGGTACTGAATTTAATTGACGTACTTTTCTTGTTCGGTACATATATATTCTCTATTCTTCATAACTACACATATAAATATATATGTATATATTTTATGAATCACATGCATGCTTTAGAGTATCTGGTAGTGTTAATAAAGCAAAACCATAATTGATTAAAAAGAATATCAAGTAACCTTTTTGGCCTATATTTTACATAAAGGAGCAACTTTTGACCATGACCTCTTGATTCTCGTTATTTGTATCCAGGTTGTTCCATTCCGATATTTATTCCTAAACCCTATAATCTTTTTCCTTTTCTTAGTGTCTGAAAAGGAAATTAAGCAGCACCTGAGCAGTCACCGTCAAACTACATAACATATCCAATGATGTTACAATCCCTTCCCCACAACCCTCCAAGGGTTTCAAGGTCAACTGCATAACATAAAGAGGATACTGACAAAAGTGCACTAAACCAGCATGCATCTTCTCCCAGTTCTGCTTTACTTAGACAAAATTCTATGGATATCGAATTTAAATACCATAAAGTAGGTCATGCAAAAATCTCCATCTCCTAAAAAATCGTTTTCCAAAAGCCATGCACTACTTAGTTAATTTAGACTTTCCATAAAGTTTGAAAGATAGGATTACTGAACATAATTATTGTCTTAAGCATTCCAATTCCATTGCTAGTGGGTTACCATAAATATATGCATGGCCAACCACATCACAACACATCAAGCTGTTTAACCAACTATGTTCTGCATCAAGTACCTGGTCAACCTGCTTCTTTTTGCCCTATATCATGATAAGCCACAATCAAATTTTATACTTACACACTGCACACACAACTCTTTCTGAACGTGAATTGTGCTGCTATCTCATGGAACAAAAATTTCTACAGCTCATGAAAGAGACTTGGACCCCAAAAAGCACCCTAGTTTGGTTTTGACTTTTGCAGGATATAAGATTGTGATAACTTTGTTAAGTGGAATCGCGATATTTCAGGTTTTGGTGTGTGAAAAACTACTCTGCCGACTAATCTAACTTTTCATGCCTTTCTAATTACTATAAATTAGAGGGATAGTGGTGAAAAAAGTTCATGATAACGAGAGTTATTTGACCACTAACTGGGGTGTCGTTAAAAACACGTGTACTTTATTTAAAATGCTAAATCATTCTGTTTCTTTTTCGAGTCATGTCCAGATTCTCCTTCAACAGAGAAAGTGGGTGCAAGTGTTCAAGTTTAACATCTTTCTCGATTAATTGAACCGATCTTGTCCCTAAATGTGTGATTTTAAACAATCTTTTTTGTGATGCTAAATTGGAGTTCCTTTTCGTAACTTTACTAAAGTAATATTTAAGAAAAATAAATCACAATATATTAACATTCAGAATTTCTAATACATTTTCACTAATATCTAGAAGAAGTATTAAGTAACCTAATTTGGAAGTTCCCTCGTTGTTTATCTGAAAGAGGGTAGAAGTTTAATATTAAGCACTATAAAAAAATTAAGAAAAAAGAGTAAATAATAAAACAAAATAAAATGAATATAAAATTTGAAAAGGAACTGCATGCCACTTGAAATATAAAACGTAATCCTAATATGATATATAACAATTAATTATTAAAATATATTGGTCTTCATCAATTCTTCATTTTTTTAGTGTTTATGGGGATCGCAGCATGCAATGAACTTGAAAAAGTTAAAAAATAAGAGGAGAAAAACTAGCTCCTTCATACAGGCTTGCTAAGCCGTTGTTTTGTGAAAAGTTAGAGGAGAATGAATGAAAAAAAATTAATAGTTGTTTGGGAAAATAAAAATAAGATAAAAATATTTTTAAATGGTAGTTTTTTTTTCCAAAAATATGAAATATAATGACGTTGATTGAACTTGACTAATCTACAATTAATTGGGCAACCATGTGGGTCATAGTGTGGTTCCCTTTGTTTTGTTCTGCATGGTGCCTGCTAAGTGTTAATATCAGCGAAGTATTCATATCCATGTTTTTCTTTTAAATCAGTACTCATGCACTGCTATAATAATGCCCCCTCGCAATCATTAATTTAACAGAACCAACCAAAAAAATTAAGTATATATTAAGCCCGTTTACTATTAATGTTTAGATTACACTATTTTTATATGATTTTAAAGAGTTATATAGTCTACCTTTTTAAGAGAATTTTATGTTTCATTTTTATTTTATTTCAATGTGAATAAGTATCATCATTCATACATAGTCAATTTAAAAGGAGAAAATGTAAAATATTCTTAAATATTTTTACTACTTTATAAAGAAATTATTGAATGAAATAACTGCATTAGATTAATGTCTTTCTGTAAACACACATAGTATTTACCATACAAACAAAATAGAAGAATCAGTAAGAGAATCTTTTATAATGATTGATCAATTACAAATTTATCCAAGACTTTGGGGAAATTTTTCAAATTTTTATATATAAAACTATTTGAAGCATCGTTTAATCAGCACAGAAGTTATCATGATGACACTATTTATTTTCTTTCCTCTCATATTTTATTTTCATTCCAAAGAAGGAAAAATTATTGTTGAGTGTGTATTTTTTTCTTTTTCTTTTTCCAAAAAAAAACGTATTATATATAAAATAAAATGTGACCCGTAGTCAAATATTTTAATTATTACTTGTTATATAATACATTTATTTATAAAAAAATGAGAGTGTAACTTGTGAATTAAAAAATAAATGGTGCAAAATTTTTAGTCATCTTTTAGAAAAGAAAGAAGAAACTGTAGTTTATTCAATAATATATTGCAATAAATATTACTGTACGGTTAGCTAGATTTTTCTTACTTGCTAGTTGAGAAATATTAGTTCAAGATGAAGCCTTAAGATGCTGATGGAATTTGTTAACAAAATATTGTGATAAAATGTTATGTAAACAATCTTCTCTTAGACTAATTTAGCTATATTACACTAATAAAATTATATTACACTAATAGATAAATTCAGATTATAAAAAAATATAAGAATTTGTTACTCAACTAAGCACTGAAGAAGAACTTCGTATAATTTGACCTTCTATATTAAGAAATACTAAATCATATAGACTCAATGTATATTGCCAATGTCATTATGTTATGATTATTAATATATTTTATTTATATTTAAAGTATTACATATGTTTTTGTCTCTTACATGTCGTTTTCATAACTTATAAATTGTAAGATATTTTTTTCCAAAAGAACATTTAAGAGAAAACATAAAATAATTTTTATTAATTAAAATTAAATTATAAATAAATTAATTTGTACAGACTCTTATATTTTTTAACTAGTGCATAAGTTAATTTTTAATTTAGAAAAGTTTATGTATTTTTTGCTTATTTTTTATCTTCTTAAAATTCTTATGAAAAAGATTCCTTCAAACATATCCATTATGATGATACGTAAACGGATACGATCGAGGCGACAAATTCTTCTAGATAAAAGAGTGGTTCATATAAGTTTCACTTTAGACGTTTGCATAAATAATTACCCATGCAAAACAACTAAGAAGTATATGAAAATAAAAATATAATTAAAAAATAATAATGAAACCATCTCCCATACGCAAATTTCTTTTAAAATGTCAATTAAGAGGGAATACAAAAAAAAAAGTGTATGAAAAAGATATCCTCAAATCAAAGGGACCAAAGTAAGAGTTAACCATAATATTAGTCAAAAGTTTTGTTTGTTCAGAATTAGTAAAATGGAAATACTCATAGTTGAGCAAATATGCAAATGCCTTAATAATTAATTGAGATTGTGGATTTTGGAGCCCATCGTTAGCAATGCATGCATTAAACTATGTCCGCGAACCAAGCTAAAAGATACCCTTTTTATATTGGATTAATTAGTGTTTCTAATGTGTGATATATATATATATATATATATATATATATATATATATATATATATATATATATATAGAGAGAGAGAGAGAGAGAGAGAGAGAAGTGTAATAATAATTGTTTGTTTTAGAATTATGACAAAATATCTTCTTATATAAAAACAAAAATACTTTTTCTATTCCTAAAATCCTTTTCAGAAAATTATTTGTCTTTCTATAAGAATTTTTTCTTATTATCTGGTGTATTAATTATTTTTAATACTCTTAATTAATTAATTTTTTAGTAAAAGTAATTTATTAAAAATTAATGACATAAAGTCTTTCTTTTTTTATTATAATTGATATGCTTAAATTATATAATCATTGTTCTTGTCCAGTTATTAATTAATTTGGTGAGAATAAATTAAGTGAAAAGAGAATGATTCGTTTTTAAAATATTAAAGGTAATTTTGAATAACAGTATAAAGTATTGAAAAATTTAATATCAACAGTTTAATTAATTAATTTTTCTAAAATATTTAAATTTAAGAAAAGAAAACTTAAACTAGAACATGGTATATAAAATTGTGAAAGTTTTAATTACATTACAATTCCAAATTTTGATAAATATTAATTATGCTCAACAATAACTACTTCATATTTTACTTGCAAATATATAGTTTAGAAGAACAACTACGTACTATTATCACCACTGCTACTATAACTTTATATATTATTGGTCCCAGATAAATCATTCAATTCTATTTTTTTTTTTTAGCTAATAATTATTTTCAATTTTTTTTACTGAAAATACTCTAGATTGTATTCTAGACAATAAAATAAAGTGACTTACATATAACACTTTTAGGATGAAAAGATAAATAAAATAAAAGAATTATTAAAAACGGAAAAGGTATAATATGTTATCAAGGAGAGAAAAAAAATTAAAAATTTGATGAAAGAAAAACAAACGTACTTGAGACTTTTTCAAACTTAAAAGTTCGACATATATTTGTACCAGTGGAAAATTGGTTAATTATGTTTAGTTTTTACAAAGATATGTATGTAGACAACCAAAAAGAAAGTGTGGTGGTATTTTATAAATAAGATGAATATTGGATGATGTAAAGTTCTCACGTAAATATTGAGTTTTAAGTTGAATTGTAAATATTGAGTTTTAAGTTGGACTGTTTAGAACATTCAAAACTCTTTTTTCAGTAAAATGAAAAATAACTTTCTAGTAGATCGTCTAATGAATTGTCTAACGAATCATCTAGTAAAAACGTGCTTGTAAAGATCGTCTAACAATTAGAATCAAAGCTAGAGTAACTAGAGATCAACACACAAGAATTTATACTAATTCACCCAAACTTGGGATATATTCAGTCCCTTTAAATAACTGTTCAAAAGCTTTCACTATCCAACACACTTGGTTATAACAGGTATTCTCATATATCTAAGTTACAACGAGTATTTGGACCTCTCCAGGTTATAACGAGTATTTTCATCTCTTCAAGTTACACCTTCTTAACCTCCTCTTGAGATTAAAAGCTCTTAAGAAACACTTTCAAAGAGAGTACAAGGAATGCTCACAAAGGTATAAATTCACAATGTGGAGGATTACAATGGTTTAGCACTCAATCTCAATGACTATATGCTCTAACAGCTTGATTAGACGCTTACTGTAACTCTCGTATCTTCAATAAGAACACTCGAATGGCTTGAATGGCTTTACTTGCTCTCCCTTCTATTCTTCACCTACAATCTCTCCATATATCTTTTTGAATTTGTCCTTTGATACTTGAATATGTTAATTTTAGATTATAATATCTTCATATCTTCATGATTTTAATGATAGATATTCAAAACAGAAAGCTTGGTTTTGCAATCTTCCATTTTGTTTTTGTTTCAAATTTGTTTAAGAAACTATTCCAAAATTATTTACAATATAGATGAGTAAAAACAAAATCAATACAATCAGAAAATCTTTTATTCCAGATAACGCATGATTTTAAAACAACTTACTCGAGATTTTCAATTTATTCAAATTGTTTATGTTTAAAGAGAATCAAAGATATTTACAGTATATTATTAGAAAGACATTTGCAAGACTTAATTTGAACAAATTTGTTTAAGAAGAATGGATTTCATATATATATATATATGAAAATCAAAGACAAACATAGTACATGAGATCTTCAATAAAACACTTCATTTTTGTTTAAAAACATTCACAATATATCACAACTGATTAAAATTTGTTCAAGCAAGATAATTCTAAAAGAAATAATCAAGATATCTATGGTTCCTAAAAACTCAATGTTAATGTCTTTTTTTTTTTTCACAAAAGCATGCAAACAAATTCTTTTTATATAACCTCTAGTTGAATGAACGAGCTTATATCAAATATACGTATATAGAAGTTTTTGCTTTTCATAATTAATTGTTTTAGCCAAACCTTTTATGCATTTATACAAGTTGTAGACGTTTAGAAAGTCATACAATATATTGAATTTTTACTAATCATTGTTAGAAGAAATAAATCATTCAATTGGTTTTTGTTATCATCAAAACATAAAAACAATCTCCACACATGATGTTTTGTCACGAGACAATCTAATAGGTTATACACTGTCTAAAAGTAAAATTGATCATCGGACTGTCTAATGAGTCACTAGACCGTCTAGGGACTGAATAACCAGTCTAGACAGATTGTCCAGGATCTTAACAATCTTTTTCCACACATATGGTTCTTTGGTCTTTAGACCGTCTAATGGGTCATTAGATAGTCTAATGTGTTATAAACCGTCTAGGAAGATCGTTCAAGATCTTAACAATCTCTCCCTTTTTTATGATGACAAAAACAACTTCCAACACATGTCTTAGAACACATTTAACCATCAAATATAAACATCCAAACAATAGAATATATTAATAGTAAACATTTAAACGCTTAGACGCCAATACTAAGAAAATAGACGTTGCTTACAAATTTAATTTCTCCCCCTTTTTGACATAATCCAAAAAGGATTTTAGCAAGAAATCTTCACTGCAGATTTGTTCTTTAGGAATCATAGAGTTAGTAAAACATTGTTCAAGAAAGTAAGGAATCAAGAAAGATGTGATGAAATTCCTTAAGTTTTAGCAAGGTAACTCAAGTCAAGAGATGAATCAAGTGATAGAGTATGCACTAGATAAACTTTTTAGCTCTCATGTATTTAGGCGTGTGTATATATGCTCTAAAGAACTTCATGCAACCAGCACTACCATAAACTTCACAAGACTATAATATTCAATACATTTGAACAACATGCAATCAAAGATCAAAGAGGTCTTTATATAGGTTATAGTAGTGCTAAGGTGAAGGTAGGAAAATAAGATATATGAAGCTAAAACCTGTAGACCATAGAAAAGCAATGGGAAACGAATCCAAAACCTAACGTGAGTAAAACATAACTACCATTTTGAGAATTTTCTAGCATAGTTTTGTTTCCTTTTGTCTCTATAAGTATTTCTCATTTTTTTTCTTCTTTTTCTCTTTCTAAGCTTTTCACATAATTTTTCTTTCATTTTTCATATATTTTTCGTTCCTTATTTTCATTTCCATACTTGTGGTTCGAATTTCAAGGTTATATTTTCTAAATCCTTGTTTTCTTCATAAATCCTTATTAATGTTTAGGAGATGTGCATGTTTAACAGAGAGTGGAAAAACTTTTGGCTGAGTTCAAGAAGGGGGATAAATTGACCTTTATTTAAAATTTTCCCAAAAACAATTTATAAGAATAAATACTTTCAATTGAAACAATTTACTACAGTATTTATAGCCACACAAAAATAATCAATTAATAATTGCAAACAATTAGATAATATCTTAGTTTTAAAGAACCTATTGAAAAATCAATTGATTCAATTTTAAAAACAAACCAAATAAATTCTTGTTTAGAAATCCTGTCAAGATAACAATTGATTTAAATCACACAATAATAAATTGAAAATACGCAGCAAGATAGAATCACAAAATCTAATTGATTGATTTACGCGATTAACAAGTTGAATTTACTAATTAAAACAATCACTAAGAACATTGGATTTTAGCAATTATTATCACAATATGAATATCTTGATCACACTTTAGATTAAATTTATCTCAGTACAACTTAATCAGCGTATGACAGTGAGCATAGTATGACAAAAGCAATCAATTGATTAACAGAATCAGTTGGCCAATATTTCGTATGACAGTGAGCATAATATGACACAAGTCATGTGATGGTCCTGTTCCTCTATCCCTTTTATGAGTCAAGCAATGCCATCGTTGGTGCCTCCATAGTGGTTATAACAACACATATAAACTCCCAATTTATGAGTCAAGCAATGCCACCGTTAGTGTTTCCACAGTGGTTATTACGACACATATAAACGCCCTTTTATGTGTTTGTAATATCACCATCGGTGCCTCCGCAGTGGTTATTGTTGTGTTAAAATAGCACTCTTTAGCTTAATACCGAATGGCTTTAACCCAAAATAGAATGCCTCTAGCCTTTACCAAATGTCTCTAACCCAATATCAAATGCCTTAAATCCTAAACCGAGTGTCTTGAGCCTAATACCGAATGTCTTTGAACCTCTACCGAATGACTTAAAGCCAAAACCAAATGACCTAATCCAATATCGAATGCCCTGAATCCTAAATTGAGTGCCTCTAGCCCAATACCAAATGCCTCTAACCCAAAACCGAATGTATCTAGCTTGATATCAAATGCCTCTGGCTCAACATCGAATGCCCTGAATCCTAAACCGGATGTCTCTAACCCAATACCGAATGACCCTAACCCAAAATTGAATGCCTTTAGCTCAAAACTAAATGACCTAACCCAATACCAAATGCCTTGAACCCAAAATGTTGAATGCATCTAACCCCATACCAAATGCCCCTAAATTAATACCAAATGCCTTAAAGCCAAAACTGAAAGACCTAATCCAAAACCAAAAGACCTGACCCAAAACTGAGTGTCCCAAAAGTCTTTTCGAAAAGCCTTCTCTGATTACCTTTAGCTGAATACCTTTTGTCAATTGTTGTATTAAAATTATGCATCTATTCAGTTTAGTTTTTTTTATTACTTTTGCTAAAGGATCTAAAAGAATAATAATAAAATAATAAAATAATAAAAATAAAAAATACAAACATTTCAAAATTAAAAAATATCAAAACACCAACAAACACTTTTCTATCAATAATTACGTAAACCCTGATTTTGTCATCATGGATGAAAATACGTAAGAGCAAGGTCAATCATTGTCGGGCACAAAAATAAAAAATATATATATATATTTTTTATTTGTTCTTACTTGCATTTTCGTGTCTATTTTTCCTATTTTTCTTTTGAAAAAATAAATATTTAAATAAACTATACTCATTTTAGTCATTTGATTAAAGTTACCTCTTAGAACGGGCGTTGTAGGGGTGTTAATACCTTCTCTATATGTAATCGATTCTCGAATCTTTTTATTTTGGTTTCGCATACCATTTCCTTATCTTTGGTTTCTTCATAGGTTTTAATAAACTATCGTGGCAACTCCTTTGTTTGTTTTATTTCCTAAAGAGTAATCCCTTTCTATTTTCTATTCTTAATATTTCTTCTTCTTTGGACCGTCGTTCCCGTCACGATCCCAGTTGCGACAACTAGTTATACAAAAGTGAAGCATCGACAAAAGACTATATATACTAGGCATCGAAAGTTCCTTGTTCGTAGTCATCCATATCGTAAAATGAAGGAAACATTCAACAATCGGCTTAAATTGTTCCCTAATCTATCTAGGTAATTGATTTAGGTAAACTTTAATCACTCAAACAAATTAACTCTTGATCTATTGGACATAACATATTGCTCTTATACGATCGAAAACAAATTTGAAATAATCACAATGTGATGTGTTATTATTTTAGTAATATTTTTATTTTTAAATTCATTTTAAATTAGATTAATAACATAAAATTAAATAATAAGATAACATATCTCTACATAGATAATAAACCATCTAAGATTTTCTGTTGCGCTTAGTGTTTGTTGCAAAATGCATAGAGATCATCAAAATTAAACACATACTTGGAGTATTTGTTATCATCAAAACTTTGCCATAAGATTAGACAATATAAAGGGATTTTTAACAAAAACCTCACATCCTATAATTTTGATGAAGTGTTGAAAACCAAAAAGCATAAAACATGAATCACGCATTCTTTGCAAGAAGAACGATTTCAACAGGATCATATAATATTTAGTCTTTCTTTATGTCTAATAAAAGCATTTAAATGATTAGATCATATGGTTATAAGATCATATGATACACTCATATACTAACCTAACATTGTACTACTTAAATGTGTGTGTGTGAGTGTACGCTTATTCTATGTTACAAGAAATATATGTTATCTTTATCTAACCTAAGAGATTTGTTCAAGATCAAGAAAAAGTCATCATCAAATTATCTCTTGGTAAAAGAGTTAAAGTTATTTTCTTCATCAACCTCTTGAAATAAAGAACATTTCAACTCTAGCTCAGTTATTTGTCATGTACATTTTTACCATAAATTAAAGAAAAAGGTTATGCTATCTAAGAAGATGAGCATTGTCAATTATCAATGACATTCATAAAGAAGGAAAACATTTAAAGTTGCATCGAATAAAATCAAGCTCAGATGCAAAAAGGACATGCATAAAAGTTGAAGTTACTCAACAGCTAGAAATGGTCTCTCAACAAATATCTCTTCTAATGCCTATATAAAGCCCTTCACCAAGAAAAAGAACAAGAGAACTAAGGTTGTAGTGTGCCAAATTGTTGCTAAGATGGAAAGCATCCCTCGAAGTTGTCAAGAAGCAGAAGAGAAAAATCCCCACGTTTAGAGTAGAGATTATGTCATATCCTTGAATCTAGAAAAACTTCATGGAAGAAATTGTGAGTGTTCATCCAGCAATCTAGGAGCTTACTCATTGTACATGTCGAAACACGCAAACCCTTCCTAGAGAGCATAGATAATTATATGAACTAGGAGAGAGAACTTAATCCTTGTACTGTTCAAAAGACACAATCCTCCCTATTAGTCAGACCCAATGATCTATTTATCATTAAAACCCTAATCCTTCATATTTTACCCAAGAGTGGTTGTTTGGCATACAATACTCGATTAATCCAGGAGTGACTTTGTAAGGAATACTTGGTCGAGCAAAGAGTGACTTTAGAAAAAATACTCTTTAACAGGGTTAGAAAGAATGGATGTGATTCGAAAGAATACTCCTTGAGCTAGAAGTGGTATGGAAAGAATACTCCTTGACAAACCAACTAGGAGTGGTTGCAATATGAAAGAATACTTAGTTGCATAAAGAGTGAGTCTTGTCAATAATACTTAACAGGGTTTGCCAGGAGTGGTTGCGAGCTGAAAGAATACTCAATTAAGCTAATGGTGGTTTGTGCCAAGAATACTCAAGAGATTAGCTAGGAGTGACCATAAGCCCAAAAAATACTCTAAATGTACTTCGCGACATTAGTCTGCATAGTGAAACTCAATCTATTGATTGAAAACTAGATGTAATCTATTGTGACAGATGAACCAAAATAAATTATGTGTATTTCTTTGTTCCCTAATCTCTCTACTTTTTGAGTTATTATTGCTTGTATTAATCCAAAGAATGAGATTTATTATGAAGACACGTATTTGAAAATTACCCCTATTAGAAGTGGGCTTTGAGCCTAACTCAACCTTACAAAACTAGCTTGTAAGGTGAGGTTTGCACCCACTTATAAACTATTGAAAGGCCTCATCTTTAGTGGATGTGGGATCTCCAACACACCCCCTCACGTCGGGACTCCTCAACTCGAGCGTGAAACTTATATGCAAGGGTGGTTCGATAGCGATCCGATAGCGGGTGGCCCGATAGGCTCAACAACTTTGCTAGGATAGACTCTAATACCATATTAAGAAGTAGACTTTAAGTCTAACTCAATCTTACAAAATTGGCTTGTAAGGTGAGGTTTGTACCTACTTATAAACTATTGAAAGGTCTCATCTCTATTCGATATAGGATCTCCAACAATCCTTATTTAAATGCTTTTAAATGGGGTTTTAAATTGCATCCTTTATAATCCATTAGACACAGTTGTTTGATGATTTTGTAAAACAAACTCAAAAATACCTAAGTCAAGTGATTCAGTTAAGTTGTTGAGTCATGTTTGGTAAGATCTATCAGATGAAAGAGTCTCAGTCTGATCATTTGATGAACTACACTATCGTTTGAGTATTTGCAATCAATCGATGTTTGCAAAAAGTTTTTAAACTTGATGAAAATGCAATTCAACCCTCCCTTCTTGTGTTTATTGTTGTTTCCACATCCTAGGAGGAAGAAGCATGCACAAAATTTATGATGACAACTCTCTATATATGAATGAGATGTTGTCTTTCTAATCAAGAACACTTCATGTCGTTGAGGACAATGAATACTATTCAAAGCGATCGTGATAAAAGTATATGGAAAAAGCATAGCCTCTTAATAGGTATTTTCCTATTACCTTTTTTGTCATACTTTTATTATTATAGTGTTTATGTTTATTTTGTCAAATCAATTATTAACATTCTTATTTTTCAGGATTATGGTGAACTTAAAATCTGACAGTGAAAAAAGTAGATCAGATAAATTTTTCATCTCGTCGTCTGAGGTAACTATTAGATAGATTACAAAGAAAATGACATATGTCGTATATCATCTTTTTAGTACGTAAAAGAAAAAACAAAGTGAAAAGAATTGTTAAATTTTGAAAACAACGAGAAAAGAAATTCACCATTAAATCATGTTTGTAACAATTTGTTTCATTGTCGTCCATAAAAAAATTGTACAATTTTGAAAGCATAGAGGAAAAAAAGTACCATTAAATCATGTTTTGGAACACATTTTTTTATCTCTTATTGTTCACAAAACGAGCTAAAGCTATCCTATATAAATTTGACCGACTAGAAAGTAGTATTCGAAGAATGTGGAAAAGGAAAAGGATAATTAAGTGTATACTTTCTTTAGAATGGAGATGGAAATCATGATACATATTGAGAAGGGCATTGGAAAAGTTGGAGAAGTGAGTTATTCATGACATTGATTTGGATTCCCCAATGACCATATACGATAACTTATTTAAATGGTTCCTTAGCTTTTTAGCATTTAATGTCTAAAGAAAAGCTATATTCCACCGCCCCCAGAAATCTTTTCAAAGCCCTCACTTCATAGATTACATGCTTTAACTTTCCATTTCAGTTCATCTTCAAGAGCACCACTATATAGAAGAACAAACTCACATGTTCTTCACAAGCATAGAAAACATCACCAAAAACTCCCATTTCTGTGTCTAGTAATTTCCTCAATTCTTGATCCACAAATACCTCCCACTTACCACAATAAACTCTTCGAAAGCATGCTTTTAAACACTTGGGACAGTGTTGGCTTGAGGCATGAACTTAACTGCATAAAGAAGAAAAGCTGAAACTCTGATCAACTAGCTAGAACATTCATTGAACTCTTTATATTGGTACGTATATGCTTCATTTCATGAGCAAAGTTTCTTTGACATGTAGATTGTGCTGTTTGGGATTAATATTATTGAAAATAATTTATGATCAAACAAAAATCAACAAGTCTTTATAAATTAAACGTCAACTTTCAGTCCTTGCAATGAAAGATTAACCAGTAACTAGTTTAGACTTAGAATTTCTCTACCATTCATTTATTGTTAGATATAGAATGAGGATGCTACTTATTATTGCAACATCTTAAGGTGATGGTAAGGAAGGGAAAGGGGAAATTATTGTGCTGTTTGAGTTCAAATTTAATTGGACTTCTTAAAACACGTGTTATTTTAGCTTTTTAATTAATAGATTAACAAGTGTGAGATGACATTAATTATGTTTAAAGGGAAAAGTTGTTAATGTCGCATAATGAATTGATATTAATAATTAATGATGCTAAAACGAACGAGTGAGTATATGTTTGACTAGTTTAATAGTTATCCCTAATTTTTAACATGTTATAACTAATTTTTAAATGGCTTGGAATTTTTTATTTTAAATTACTTATTTGATAACATTAGTTTCCATTAAAACAAGTTTAGAATTATTTTTTAAAAAAAGTTATCAAGTTCGTATTAAATTAATTTTTTTATTTCACGTATTTTTTAAAAGTAAAATCACTACTGTGAACTAAACAGGAGTTTGAGGTTCAGATGTGTATCCTAACGTCGACGTTGAAGTGTCACAGACCTGCGGAAGTTTCTAAGGTACACCACTTTTTAATTCTTACATTATTTCTATGTCGTTGGATATATTCTTTATGTAAATTGTTTATTAACTATTATATATAAAAACAATTATTGTCATAAACTAATAAAAGGCATTATTATTTATTAGTGGTGTTCTTGTACTCTACTACTTCAAAAGTGGTGTGTACTAGTATAGATAAGTATTCAACTATAGATTCCAAATATAGTTATGATTGTTAGTTAAAAAAAATGATAGAATTATTTTATCCTTTTCAAGTACTTTATATAAGGTGGCATATTCTCCTTTAGAACTTTTAATTTGTACAGTTGTACGCTAAACGAAATTTTGAAATACTGATTAAAGAAAGGTTTAAGAAAAAGATCTCAACGGAATTTACATACAGTGTTACTATTTATTTTTATCACTTTCTAATCATATCCATGACTTATCTTTACATGTGTCAAAAAGATATATAGGGGTAGGGGTGGCTGAGGGAGAATTCTGATTTCTAATTTTATCTTTTAATCTTAATTTTTTGTTTTCAAAACTTCTAATCCAACAATCAAATATTCAAGTTTATGGATACATACCTCAAAAGAGATGTACCATAAATGCTAGCTTTCATTTTTTTTTTTAAAGTTAAAATAGTAACATAAGTGAAGAGTTTGCTCATGTTAATTTTTTTAATAAATTTTTGGATTCAAGTTGACGTAACTTAATTATCAAAAAAGTTATCTCGTTTATAATATTGATGATGGTAAAAAGAAGTTTTATGTTTACGATTTTTTTCATTCAATTCAAAATAAGACTGTCTTTTGTGAGTTTTATAAAATAAAAATAAAAAGATGTATACTCTTTCATTCATGGTCTCACTTTTTTATAAGCAAATAAAGACTATGATTGAGCATGTACAACAGACATATTACAAAGCAAAACCATGTTGCTATAGTTCAAACAAACCATTGAAACAGCTATTTCAAACATGTTTGTAAGACAAGAGTATTCATTCTTCTTCACCAGAATAAGCCACTAACATCCTTGTCCACTATGCTTCCATAATTCCTTAAAATGCTCCAATTTATGCATGTAGAACCCACAACACAAACTGGACTAATAGCTTTATGGAATTCACCTTAGTCATTAATTCCTCGTTTGTTTCTGATTATCCATAACACTCCTAGAACAGTTCCCAGACCCAACTTGAGCTAGTCACTTGACATTAACACTTTGTTGTCGTGAGACTTGAGGGAATTATCCTGTAGAATCCCGCCACCTGTTTGAGAAGTTTGACAATTGGAGGACTTACCAAATCCCTTTATAAATGTAAAGCAGAAAATTCATAACATTTCCTTTTCCGTACCATGTTTATACTGTTCTCGTTTTCATTCGCTATAAATTAAGCATGTATACATAATTGAGGATTACCTCATTCAAATATTATTAAGGTTTTTATATAGTCTAATGTCATAAATCAAGATCGTTTAATAGTTTAATTGCATTAATTTTTACTAGTGCCTTTCTTTGACAAATGTATTTGTCTTTCATGAATCTGACTTGAGAGCATATAATGATATCAAATTGTTTCGAAATCTTAATTTCATATATGATGTTTCAAAGTAATGGAATCAATGTTCATGTGTCATCTGCTAGTTTAGACATCATTTACGAAAGTTATTTGTGATAATTATTGTGTATAAATAGGATATTATATTAACAGTTTGTTTAAGTGAGAGTTTCAAATTCAACTCTATAACGGAAAATTGTTAGTTGAGTGAGAGTTCACTGAGAAAGAAATTGTGTTATAATCTCTGGTTTCATAATGATTTTTTGTCGTGGACACAAATTTAAGTTTGTTAATACTTCAATTAAATCACGTTAATTTTTTATGTTAATTTTTTTTGTGTGTGATTCTTTTTTGTCCTTCCTTGTTAACTTTTTTTTATGTGTGATTCTTCCTTATCCTTCCTTGTTAACTTTTTTATGTGTAATTCTACCTTGTCCTTCTTAATTAACCTTCTAGCTATTAGTTTTGTGAGTTACTCTATTATCGTGTACTTTATTTGTGTAGTAGATGCTCTATATAGTTAATCTGTTTGAGCTATTCCACAACACATTGGTGCGATAAGTGTCGAATTCTATCATCATGACTTTCAAAAAGTATGAGATTGAGAAATTCAATTATTTGAACAATTTTGGATTGTGGCGATTGAAGATGAGTGTTCTTCTCATCCAATAGGGTCTCCTTTAAAATTTGAAAGGAGAATCCAAGCTTGATGTAACCATGGCAAAGAAGGACAATAAAGCATTGTTAGAGAAGACTCATAACACGATTGTTCTTAGTCTCGATGACAAAGTGTTGAAGTAGGTATCGAAGAAGAAAACCACAATGATACTATGGACAAAGCTTGAGAATTTGTACATGACGAAGTCTCTCGTGAACCATTCGTATTTTAAGAAAACATTGTACTCCCTCTCTCTTGAGCAGGTTCAAGATACTCTGAGCTTGAAGGAGTTGAACAAAAAGTTTGATTCAAAGGCTTCCAATTGTAGATGACCTTGTATTAAGGGCAAGATCGTGTACTAAAGATAACGAAGGAGTTAAAGGAGGTCAAAGTCTAAGAGTTGTGAAGTTCCTTGGAGTAGTACCGATTATTAAATGTTATCATCAGAAAGGTCACACAAGTTATATCCTTAGAGACAGAAGAAAGATAATGGTAAACCATATAAGTTTGGTAGATAACTTGGTCAAGATAAACTATCTACGTTTAGTGAAGCAACTTATGTAAAAGACAATTATAAATTATTTGAGGTTCTCATGGTGTTGAATAGTAATGATGATTGTGAATGGGCGATGGACTCTAGATGTTCTTTCTATATGACGTCTAACCATTTATGGTTCTAAGAGTTTACAAAACTTGAAAGAGGTTAAGTTTTCCTTGGTGATAACAAGTCTTGTAAGATAATTGGTGTTCAAATTGTTAAATTTTGTCTGGATTATGGAATTAAGAGAAGAAGTTAGGTTTACACCTAACTTGAACTAATCTAATATCCCATGGTGAGCTTGAAAAGAAGGGATATATGTTTAAAGGAGAGAGGGAAGTGTTGAGGTGTTAAGGGGATCCATGGTAGTGATAAAGGGTGTGAGGAAGAATGTCTAGTATGCCTTGGAAGGTATTGTAGTATTTGGGTCAGCATATACTGCTAAGAGATATTCATGTTTAAGACTGAGATGTGATATAAAAGGTTAAGTCATGTAAGCGAAAAATGCTTATTGGAGTAGAAGAAGCATGACTTGTTTGGGAGTGATAAAATTGAACAATTGAGATTTTGTGAACACTATGTTAAAGGGAAGGCCTGTAAAATTTGTTTTAGTATAAGACAATAGAGAACGGAGGAAAACCTTGATTACGTTTATGTTGACCTATGGGGACCGTCTTTAACTTCTCTAGAGCTAGATACTTCTTGTCAATTATTGATAATTACTTGAGAAATTTATAGGTCTACCCTCAAAAGACCAAAGATGAAGCTTTTGAGGAATTCAAGAACTGGAAATGTCTGGTGGACTAAACCAATAAGATGGCGAATAGGTTCAAAACTGATAATGGTTTTGAATTTTGTGCAGAATTGTTTAACATCTTTTGTAAAGAGAATGACATAGCAAGAAACTGAACGATTGCAGGGACTCCTTGTCAAAATGCCTTAGGACAGAGATTCAATAAGATTAGTCTAGAAGGAGTTAAATGTGTATTGCTAAGTGTTGGAGTTCTAAAGATTTTTTGGGCTGAAGCTACTATTATTGCTACCTACTTTATGAAAAAATATCCCTCAACAACGCTTGATATGAAAACTCTTAAAGAAATCTAGTTAGATCACTTTCCCAAGCTTTCAAATTTATGGATCTTTGGCTGTGTCTGTGCTAATATAATGCAAGGTAAATTGGATGTATGTATTTTTAAATGCATATTTTTGGCTATCCAAAAGGTGTGAAAGTGTATTGTCTATGGTGTCTTAATTTAAGATTCAAGGAGTGTATCATCAGTCGGGATGTTGTGTTTAATGAAACTAAGATGGCTCACAAGCCAAAAGTTTTAGAATGTTAGCCTGGTAATAGTTGTGATGGTGGGAAGCCAAACATCGAGGTGAAGTCTATGAGACGAGAAGCATATGATAAAGATAAACACTTTGTTCTGTCTGATGAAGTTTTAAAATGATTATAGACATTTTAAAGATAGAACAAGGAGACCGATTAATGCTCTGGAAAGATATAGATATATAGAACTAATTGTATACTCCTTAGTAGCTGCTAGTGAGGTGTTAGAAGATTAAGTCTCTAGTGTATGCTTACAAAATCAACTTGAAAATATGAGGGTTCTATCCACTTTTAAATGATGTGAGATCTCAAACACACCTCCTTATACTGAGAACATAAAATGTGGAAGTAGAAGGGGGTTCGATAATGAATGACATGATAGGTCCAACAAATATCATTAGGACAGACTCTGATACCATTTTAGAAATTGGACTTTAAATTTAACTCTACCTCACAAAATTAGCTTGTAAAGCGAGGCTTGCACCTCACTTACATGTTATAATTTGATCATGTCTTATTTAATTTGGAGTCTCCAACAAATATTGAAAACTAACTTTTGATTCCTTCAATATTTCTCACTTCATTTATAGCCTATGTTTGGCCAATAAGCTTAGGCATTATACTACATGGCCAAGGAATAGTCTATTTAGCCCACTAGAGTTCCAAGTTTAACGTCCACATACCCCAAACTACATACCATATTTCCCTTTTTAGATGATAATTCATCCCTTGCCAAATTTTCAGAAAAGAATAACTGAAAACAAGTTTCCTTATTTAGCCACAAATAATATGTTTTCCATGTGTTGTCCACCTTCTTACAAGTGAATAAAACATGAGTCAAAGATTCATAAACCTATATACAAAATGGACACTTGAGGTCCTCTTGTTGTGAGACAATCCTTTTCTTTAGATTATTTTTTTGGAAGTTTACTTTTAAGACACTTTTAAGTGAGATGTATAACTTTCAAGGGAACCTTGATACTCCATAATGTTTATCATATTGGTTGCAATTGTGATCCCCATGCCATAAGGTGTAGAATTTCATATGCAATCGCTACTTTGTATTATTTGTCTTTTCCTTTCTCCCATCTTCATACATCCTTATCTCCTTCTTAGTTAAATGTTATCCAATTCTAATATAAGGTTGTTGACTATTAGCTCTTCCTATGCAAACCATCTCTTATACCATTTTATGCTCCATTCATTTTTTTTATGTGCCCAAAAACCTATCTTCATTACTAATTGGTTGTTCTATACAAAGTTGAGACATATCCTCGGATAGATAATTGCTAATTATTCCTCCCATTTCCATTTGTCTAATTGAAAGTCAATATTACTCTCATCCCTTGCTTTCCAAGATATTTCTCTTTAGAACCAATTTGAGTTTTTTTCTCCCACAAAAATCTTGTGTTTATATCCCACCAGTGTATGAACTTATAATTACTCACCTTCTCTTAAAGTTGGAGGTCTTACCACCCTCCATATTTAGCTTCCAAAGCATAACATCATAGGAACCCCTCTAATGTAAGATATTTAACACTCATTTAGCAAGTAATTCTTCATTGAAAATTTTGATATCTTTCACCTCTAAACCCCTTTATTTCCTCGGATAACATATATTCTTCCAACTAGCCCAAGAAATATTCCTTTACCGCTCGTAACCTCCCTATAGAAACCTAATATGAATACCATTTATATTTTTTTGACACCCTACTTTTTATTTTATAAAAGTATAAAAAGTATAAGGATAACTTTGAGAACACATAATTATTAAGAGAAACTCTCTCTACTAGTGATAACTATTTATTCTTTCATAATGCCAATTTGTTTTAAAATTTCGTAATAATCGAGTTCTATGTAACTTTCTTCTAAGATTAGTCCATATTAAAATGTCCATATATTCAGAAGAAAAAACTAATTTTGTGGTTGACTTTGACTCTTTACCTCAATAGTTCTATATCTACTCTTAAAAAGTTTAATTTAAGGTATCAATACCTTGTCATTTATAAATTGAAATATATATACTTTAGTACTTCCATCTTTTACCTTATAACTCTTGTGCATATTTTTTATTTCTAATGACTCTTCTCATCATTCTACTTAAACCTTTAGTTATAATAGTAAAAAGAAAATTACTAAAGGATGTTTTTTTTTTTTTTGTCTTAGAGCTTATCGTAACTTATATTGTATTGTAGGATTCCTATATTAACCAATATGGAATGTAATATGTTTAAATACATTCTTTAATCTTTACTTATTTATCATGAAATGCCAATCATCTTTACTTTTTCATATTCATTTTAAATTTTAACTATTTTTTTTAGTTTTCTTGTCTCATCTACTACTATTTTATTCACTATCATTGCTGCTTTCTCTTTAAAAAAAATACTTAATCTTGTACTGATCAAACGTGAAAATACATTTTTTATGTTATTAGCTTAAACTTATATATTTGTTTTATATATAAAATATTGATTAAAAGCCCTTGAGAGAGTTTCCTAATAAATCACATAATATCCTCCTTAATAGTATACCATAACTCTTGTATGAATTTAGACTATTATGTATTGCTATATTGCCTCCCTCACCTTACCCTCCTTAAAACAAATGTTCTTTAACCTCATTTTGTTTTACCACCAATGGATTCTCCACCCTCCTTTCATCCGCAAATATGTCTATCTGAGTTTGTTCTTCCTACTTGTCCCGTTCACTTCTTAACATCCCACAGTGATACCATTGGTTCAACATATTTTAATTGCATTAAAAAACGTTCTAATTCACATAAACTGATTTTTTTTTAAACCCTGCTTCCTTGATTACAAAAAAGAAGTATATATTTAGTTAGTTAAACAAATATGGTGGAAGGATACTTTCTCAAAGGAGAAATTTTATATTTTCAACAAACTTTGTGCAAGGAAGCATGCAAATATATCCTTATAATATGAAAACTGTTTTACTTGATAAGCTTGACAATAATGAAATTAATACCACTAGAAAAATGCCTTTTCGACCGAAAGTTCAAAATATTTTTGACGTGTTCAAAACAGATTTCAAATGATAAATAAGTTTTAGAGAGATTTTCGAGAACGATTCTCAGTATCAAATGTATCTTAAAAATATTTACGGTAAAGAAAACGATTCCATAAGTATTATATTATATATGTTAAAAATTTATTTTGACTTGTGTTGGAAATGTATTATTTGTGTGTATTTTAAACTTATTAATTAGTATACTTTGCTTATTCAGTTTAAAATTAAAATACATATTTTATCATAATAACTCATGAATTAAATGTGTAAAAGTTAAAGAAATAAATTTTGGTTGTAGATTAAATTTTTTTTAACTGTAGTCTTGATTAGAAATTGGTGTCTCTTGAGAAGTTAATAGTAGTAGGCTTAAAAGTAATATCCGGAAAGAGAATAAACCCAACCCATTTTGGCGATGGACCTGAGTTGAGTGACTTGACTTCACGAAATGGCGTGGCCCATAAGGGAAGAAAAGTGATGTGCCGGAATTCACCAATCAATCAATCACCTTTGAAAACTCGGAAGAAACAAACATATCAGTAACTGGCTGCAGTGCTTTTGGTTACCCCAATAACCAACACTACACATCGTCAAACACTCATAATAACCTCTCACAATCTATATACACTGTGTCCAGTCAAAGACAAATAAATAGGTCCAAAAAAATTAATACATTAATCACTGTTTTAAATAGAAATTTATTACTCAAATGTCACCGTAAACAAGTTTTTCCCAACACCACTAAGTGATAGACATCTTACGTGGTATTATATAGACACCTAACACCATTCTATTGAGTTTAACAATTGAGAGAATGTAACTGTTTATTAGATTCGGACTTAGTTTATATAACTTTTATTAATTGATGTTGTTTATAATAATTTTTCTCTTCAAAAATTATTCTACTAGAAATTGATTCTCCGATTATAATTCAGTTTACTTAACGTACGTTATAAGATAATTATACAACTAACAATAATTTCTAACTAAACAATTATTTCAATAAAAATCAAACTTGTATCTTAACTCTGATATCAAAATTTAAAAAAAAAATAATAAACTATTAAATTTATTTATTAGATAAACATAGATAACATTGTTAAAATATTTAAGTCACTTTATTAATCAAACATAAAATTCAGGATTTTAACAAACATATATGGTAATAAGTATAATAGATATTGAGTAGAAAAATATCCATCACTACAATTGAATTTAGGTTCCAATAACACATGTTAAGTCCTTTTGAGCTAAACATTTGTAGTGTATAATGTTTTAGGTGCTAACATTCGTAGTGTATAATTTTTTAGTGTCCTGTGACCAGAGAACTTAAGGTTATATATAGGTAAAAAGAGAAGGTTTACATCAGCTCTTCCTCTTCCCTCTTTTGGATAATGAAACTTACAAAATAAGGTGAAGTGAATTAGAACTAGAATTTCTTAATTTAAGTTGATGTTATGGAAATAGGAATTCACTTATATTTGACGTAACATTATCCTGATTAATAGCATGATTGAGTAATAAGATGTTAAGATTAGTAGAAGAAGTGAAGTGGGTGAATAAAAAAATTAGTATCCAATGATTAATATATTAAGGAAGTGAGTGAGGAGAACATTTGATAGTGTTGTTGATTAGTAGCATATATTAAAATACAAGTATTCTTGAAGTTGATGTAAAAGGAAGCTAGAAACCGGCGTATGTAATTCTGTTTTGTTTAATTAACGAGTTTCTGAAACAACTTGTGTCGGATCCCATTGGCATTCAGAATCGTGTCGGCCACACTTTCAAAAGTTGTATCTGTTTTCAACACTCTTTCTTCCTTCGAATATTTTGTGATCAACCCTCTTTTATGCTTCCCAATTATTAAATTCACTAAAACAATGCTCCAATAACTCAAATGCAAAACTCTTACTTCCCATTTTCTACCCTACACATTACCATAACATTTTTTACTGTTACATTGCAATTTTAGTTGGGATTAAAATCTTTATTGGTAAAGGAGAAGCAAAGACCCTCTAACTTCACTCTAATCCATGTTTAAGATTAAGAGCATCGTATAGTGATTAATCAAATAGTTTTTCAAAATCCAAGACATCTTTCTTAAAAATGATTATACTCTTATGTAACCATGATGACTGGGAATCACGTATACCTACCATATTGTAAAACAACTGTACTTTGCATTCACATGTCAAACCATATCATGAAGATGACTGATAATATATTAATAATATATTTTCATTATCTTTAGCTTTTTCTTTTGTAACCATTTATATGAAAAGAAAATAGAAATGTCAAAATCGAAGTTATCATAAAATAAAAATATTTTTTATACTCTTAAGTTTCTGAAAATGATAAAAGAGAAAAATTCCATAAAAAACAAATGTGTAATTTTAAGTTATAAAAAAGTTTAGTTCTTTTTTATTCTGGAAATTGAAAAAAGTGATAAAAACTGGAGATGAATGACAGAGACTTAAATTGTTGATAACCGAAAAAAAAATTGGTATATAAATATAATATACAAACACAAACGATTTTAATAATATTTAGATGAATGATATGAATATGAAATTAATAGTTAATAAATCAATTCAACATTCATGATATAAAATGGAAACTGTTAATTAATTTGGTGAAAAATATATAAAAGAGTTCAATTTATATATAATATATTGAATATCTATATTTTAAGATATTAATTATTTAAAAATGATTAAAAAGTAGTTAATTTTACCATGTATAGCCTTTCCTAATTAATTTATGGTATTTCTTTTACATTCTTCCGGATAATGATATATACTTATTGTCATAATAACTATTCTTTCCTATCTTTTCCCAACTTGTATCAGATTTTTTTTTTTTTTTCACTTTGAACATTTCAAAAAATATACAGTTTCGGTGTCGTAAGTATAATACTGCAAAAAAATAAATATAACGATAAAAATCTAGAAAAAGCACTGAGTCATGTCTTAAACCTTATCTTAACAGCATCTTAAAATATCAGTTTTCTATCTCAAACCTATTCAAAAGCAGCCCTATGTTAACTCATAATCAAACACACACACACACGTGTATATATATATATATATATATATATATATATATATATATATATATATATATATATATATATATATATTAAACGCGCATAAGAGTCTTGTTTGTCTTGTCCTAAATTTTCGTGAGTGTTTATAACTAATTTGATAAATGTATGAATTTCCTGTCAAATAAATCCTTTTAATATCTATTTATCACATAAATATATTATATTGACATTTGTATAATCTAATATATTAATTAAATATTGTTAGATATACTTTTGCATAGTTTTAGTAATTTAAAAAGATTTCTAATATAATTTTTTATCGGAGTTTCTTAAATTAATAATTTTTTTCTGCAAAATTTTCTTTAGTCTTCATAATATCCTATGATTTTTTTTTATATAAATATATACTCAATTTTGTTTCAATAATTTAAAAAAAATACAAAACTCAAAAATTCACATTTTTTATTTTGATTTTAACTTAACTGTGTGTTAAATCAATTTTAGTTAGAAATTTATTTACCTTTACTTAAAAAGTTATACTTTTACTCTAAATAAATAGATTTGTATAATAATTTTTTTAGTTGAAGAGACTTAATGTATATCTTCCCTAATATATTTCTTCAACATTTTCTTGATATAAGTTCTTTTAATTAATTAATTACAATTAAGTTATTAAGTAATGTGTGAGTAATAAATATAAATTATTGCAAAACTTAATCAAACTTTGTAAGAATAGTTTGAAAAACTAAATTGAATTGTAGAATGGTTTAAATAAAATGATCTAAAATATAGCATTATTTTGACTAAACTAAGTTAAACTACTATAAATTACTATATGAATTTTAGATTATTATATGTATTATAAAATTAGTTTGTAAATTGATTTTATTTCTAATCGATGTGGGATCTCTAACACACTGAGACTTTTCAACTCAGAATGGTCCAATAACGGTATGATAGCGAGTGACCTAATAAGTCGAACAACCTTGCCAAGATAGGTTCAAATATCATTTGAACTTTAAGCCTAACTCGACCTTACAAAACCAGTTTTTAAGGTGGGATTTGCACCAATATATAAACTATTAAAAGGTCTTATCTCTAGTTGATGTGAGATCTCCAACAATAATAATCTTTAATCACTAATAATATTGCATCCTACTTAATAACCAATAATATTTATGTGTGTTTTTTTTCAAAAAAAAATCATCTGAAGCGGTGAATTAACGATAGAGTTAAAAGGGTCAGGACTTCCCTAACATAAATATCCTACTTTAAAATATACTTTATTAATATCACAAATTTTAATTCAAACAATCTTATCTAAAAGTAATTCGATTTTTAAAAATCACATTAATACAATTCAATATACTTCTTATTTTAAATAATTTAATTTTGTTATGTAATTTAATTGAGTTGAGTGTGAATTTGATTTAGTTCAAATATGTTTGAATAAACAGCCATCCCAATTTGCATGTCCAAACTATCATTTTAAGAGTAATTTATTTCTAAAAAAATGTTTAGATTTGATCTCTTCAATAATCAGAAGACTATACGAGAGCAGTGTAGAACCTATTTGCAACATCAACCTAGTTTATTTGTGAGTGCAGAATTTGAATATATGAGTGGAATGGAATCATTATGATGAACAAGTAAGGTTCCTTTCTCATATTGCACAGAAATAGTAGCAATGCGCGGATTGCTGCTTTGGTCAAGGTACGCTTACTCAAACAAGCAAATTAAGACCCATTATTCTATCATATGGATAGCAAGAAAATAAAGTAAAGAAACATTGTTTTACTCTTAGCCTAATTAGTAATGGATAATAGTTTTTTTTCTTTATCTATAAGAATTCAAATAATTTACAACAACTCACTCACCATGTAGTCACGCATCCAGTTTTAACCATTTGAGTTATACTTCCTTGATATAGTTAAACACTTGGAACATAGATATATTTTACAGAGACGGATGAATTTATGATATTTTTTTTATTACAACTATCTTATTGTTTTTATTCCTATTTAACAAAATCAATAAAAAAATATATTTCAAGTGTATATGTTTACATTAAAATATGAATAACATGTTAGTGTGAACACATTCATGGCTCAGAACCAATTTAGATATTTATTTTCAAAATAACTTATTTGTAATATCTTTTAACTTGTTTTGGTGAGTTAATTTGAGTAGATTATGAGTGTTTCACAAGGTAATTAGAAATTTATAAGTTAATTTAACCATCTTATCAGTTAGCCGAAGTAAAACAAGTTTACGCAAATTTATTTTAATATTTAACTGGTTATTTCTTTTGCTAAGAATAATAATATAAATGAAGAAAATAAAAATATTTTTTCAACAAAAGAATTTTAGTTTATGTATAAAAAAGTTATCCAAAGTTATTTTTTTAATTTACGGAAAGATTTTTCATTTATTTATTTATTTTTCATAAGTAAGTATAAGATTATCTAATATTAAGGCTTTTAATAGTTTCTAGGCTATTTTTACAAGTTACTTCAACATTTTTTTAGCTTAAAAGATACTAGTTTCAAATTCACCCACACCGGTTTTCTTGAAATTTTCCATTTTTGAAAAATTAAAATCCTTATGCATATATATCACTCTAAATAATAATGTCACAAGCTTATATAGTCAGAGTTAATTAGAGAAGATATATCACCATTATATATCCCTGTTTTTTTTTTTATTTACACATATAGAAGTGTTTAATTAGCTAATTAAGGAATTACAGTGACTAGGGGAGAAACTAAGTGAAACTAAGTTTTGTTGGGTTTATATTGGTCTATATCATTGCTATTAAAATTGAGTTTTATTATATGTATCTTTTGAAATACTGACATTTTTCAAAATTAAACTTTCTCAAATAAAACTTAAAAGGAAAAATTCGATCTTAAGCATGTGTTGACCACTTTTGAAAAATAACGAAAATGGACATCTGCTATGGAAGATTCTTCGGAAAGAACAAAAACATCTTATAAGATGGAGACCCAAACTCAGTGTCGAATATGACCCAAATTTGCTCACAATCTCCAATAGGGCAAAATCCAACAAAATGAAAGAAAGTGAAGCTTGTTCTCACAACTCCAACTTTGTGACTATGCAAAAGTCACGAAATGAAAAAAAAAATATAATGAAATACACAACCCATTTAAAGGGAAAGAAAATCAAATATTGAAATAGAAGCTTGAGATAGAAAAACAAAATATGGAATGAGAAAGATACATACCATAGACAACTTTGAGAATATAAAAAGATACAAATATGGTACTAGTTAAATAATTGTATGGTATTAGTTAAATTAAATCTATGTTATTAAATGTAGTTTTTGTTTGTACCTGTTAATTTTAAAAAAAAATATACGTTAACTTTTTTTAAAAAAATTCATGTACATAATGGTTTTGTAATTCTCATTTAGTATATATTTTCAATTTTTTGTTTTGTAGTTTTTAATTTTTTATATATTTATCATTTAATTAGAATCACATTGCAAAAGAATTTATTGTTGAAATTAAAATATAAAATATTAAGAATCCAAAGAAAAAGAATTAACAGACATAAAATCTGTGTATTGGTATAGTTTCAAATAATAGTTAGTTATATAAAGGTAGATGTGAATGTAGGTCCCTTAAAAAGTGTATAATTTTGAACTTAGGAAGTGATACAAGGAAGTTTAGATTTAAGATGGTGTGGGCTGAGTGAAGCAAAAGCAACCAAATAGCAGTGATACAAAATAAATGACATAACTAAGATGAATCCAAATGAATACAGGAGCAGATAACAACAGGGAAGGTCATAGATTGGCCTAAACAACTCAAACCATCTCCCAAACTTTTCCTTTTTTACAACTATTTTAAAATGAAACCAAACAGAAGAAAAGTGTAGAGGGGGAGAGAGGTTTGAAGTGTTACTAAAATAAAAAATCATTCTCAGAAGCTCAACTTCAGTCTCTTTCGTTTCGGTTTACATCAGTGCCAGTGCGTTGTGCTTCTTGCAGTTCCTCACTAAACAAATCACGCTTCCCAATACAACTTTCATGGAGATTAATTTATTATAAAATTCGGATAATCTTCATCTTCATCGATAACAGTACCACTGTGCTCACAAGCAAACGTAAGTGTGCCGATTTCACTTTTTTCCTATCTTCCTAGTTTTTGTAAAATGAAAACAAAGCTACTTAGCGTTCATCATAATCAAGTATATAAAAGCCACGCTCCAGTGAATCCTTCATAACTGTATAATAATATTGTGATGTGTTCTTCTTTGCTTTCTAATTTGTTGTTCTAGAACACTGTTTCTGCGACACTACGAAGACGCCACGCAAAGACCAAGAAGCTGAACGAAACGACTTAGCGTCATGGAAGACGAAATGTACGGCATGCCGTCAACGGCGGAGTACTCGGAGAAAGCGTTGATGACGCCAGAGAACATATTTCCGGCTGAGTACCAAGGCTTCCTAATGTCCTCCGCTAGCCGGATTCCGATGTTCGGATCCGACGAGTTGCTCTCCGCCGCCGTCGCCATCACCGCCGGCACCAGAACTGAACCCTACCCGAGCGGCGCCATCGCACCCGAAATTCAGCGCCACCACGACACGTCTTCCCTCATCAAAGCGAAAATCGCCTCTCACCCTCACTACCCTCGCCTCCTCCAAGCCTACATCGATTGCCAGAAGGTTGTTAAGCTGTTGTTCAATTCCTCGCCCTATTTTTCACTGGTTTATTTATTTGTTACAATATTATTCTTACTACTTTGGTTTGGTCGTTGTTGAAATTGATAACTGAGTGTAACAAATGCGGCTAAGACAAACCGTTTTGTTCAGGTGGGAGCGCCTCCAGAAATCGCGTGTTTGTTAGAGGAAATCCGACGAGAAAACGACGTTTGCAAGAGGGACGTTGTTTACACGTGCGTTGGAGCCGATCCCGAACTCGACGAGTTCATGGTCCCCTCTTCCTTCCCTTTCTCCTTCTCTCTCTTCCCTCCTCACGCACGTATATATGTTCATACACACATATTTTCACATTTACATCACATAAACATGCTAACATACACTAATTAACCCAAGAAGCTAAATAACAGTAATGCTAGGATTTCGTCGCTGTTTTATTTTTATATTTATTTACTTTCGTGTGTGTGTGTGTGGTGTTTCAGGAAACCTACTGTGACATGCTGGTGAAATACAAATCCGATCTGACGCGGCCTTTTGACGAAGCCACCACCTTCCTCAACAAGATCGAAACGCAGCTTACGGATCTCTGCACTGGTTCTTCTCTTCCAACCCTTTCAGGTTAGTGCCATTCTTTTTTACTCTTTCTTGTTTTTACTCGGTCTTCGTTGATATCTGCGCTAGCTCGCTGTGTACTCTCTCTCCTGTTTCACGTTTTTTGTGCTTTAGCATTAATTTGTGCAGAAACCAAACTAGAAGAGAAGTGTGTTTCACCCAGTATTCGCTGATTGGTTCAGAACTTGAATATTAACCATCGTAGTATTATATTCTTGCAAATATACTACTACTAATACTCCATAGCTTTTGAAATTAGATAAAGAAAAATAAAAGGAAACCCTAATAAACCTATTGGACGGACTTCTCTCTCTCTCCCTCTCTTCCATGGTTTTCTGCATAATTGCTACACTGCTTTCTGCAGTTAATGCGTTGTAACTTTAAAAAACCCTTGTTTGTATGCGCTTTCAAGGTGAGACTTTGACCGCGCTTCCTTGTTGGTAGAGGAAGTTTGAATTGTTTTGGTCATCCATGTGTTGCCATGTGTTTCTATCTGTGACCTTGTTTTTCTATCTGTGACCTTGTTTTTCTATCTTAACAGCTTCATCTCTATATGGTTTGAACAGTTGATTAATTTCCAGGATCTTGGAACCAGTCTTGCTTGAACTTGTTGTTTTAATTCTCCCTTTGTATACTATTTATTTTCTGTATGTATGGGTCCTGGCCGTGAATTTCTGGTTAGACGAACATGGGACTTTGAATCTGGCTTTCCAATTTTGTTATTGCAGACATGTTTTTTAGATGCTTTACACTGACCAAAGAATAGATAGGTGTTATTTGCAAACACCCAGTGGTTTAAAGGGGCATTTGTCGTCCTCACAACTGGCGCATCTCTTCATATGGTCTCATGTATTATTTTAGTCTTCCTTTTTTGTGTCTTCCAGCCTATAGTCTAAGTCTGTTTACTAATCTTCCACACAAGTTAGTAAGGATTATAAATACTTGGTTTCTGGTTATCAGTTTTGATAATGACACGTGACTGCTATTTGACCGTGTCCATGTTTGGGAACATTTTTCTTCAGTGAGTATGACGTTATTATCTTTTGCTTCTCTTATTAAATCCATCCATTATCAACTTTTGGGAGTTGACTTATCTCTTCTCGAGAGAAGTTGTGCATTTATTCAAGATTACTTCTGTAATTTCTTGTTAGTTGTTGGTTGGTATTTAAAAGTGATGACAATTCTTTCCCTCCTGATGCCAAAAACGAGATTTAGAGATGAAGACTTTTTGGTCTTGTTACCACTTGTTATATCTGAAATTCACTTCTGCCATTTTTTAGATGATATAACAGAACATGTGATTCAACACCATGATTTAATGCTTCGGCACACCGCAAATGTGAATGTGGTGATATCTCGTCTCTTTATATCTTTAAAGAGTGTGAAAATAGACGAGAAGTTATCTTCTTTCTATCCTTGCAGACACACGAAATCTGTGGCTTTGACTGTCTTTCTATAATCTTGTAACATTTCAGTGTGCCCATTTTGGATTGAGAATCTTAGATAACATGAGTACTGTATTAGGATGTAATGATGTTTGGTGATTTCTCATCTATTTTTAGGTGTGTGAAATATTGATGGAAAATTTTCTCTCCATCCTTCCTGTATACACGAAATTTTAGCTTTAATTGTCTTTTCTATTATTCTAGCTTTTCAATCTGTCCATTTTGGACTTGAGTTCATGCATGACTTGGGTTCTATATTAATATTTAATAATGTTTGGTTTATACTTGAAGAGAGTATTGAGTTCCAGCTGAGCGTGGGTGATGTAGGTTGTTGTGAGGTTTAAAGAAGTTCTCCTTCCCTGGAATTATCTAATATTGTCTATGTTGATCTAAGTAATGTTAGATTTTTGTAATTTTACAAAATAGAATTAAGCTGTGTTAAGAATTATAAATGAACCCATCATACTGTTGTTAGGTTTATTCTATTTGGCCTTATTACTTTGAAGGCATTAAATCCGTGGAGTTTCAAATTATGCATTGCCTAACTAAACGACTGAAAACCTGTTGGCAATTGATGGCTTTTCCATCCTTTCTTTCTCATCCTAGACAAAGATAAATATTATCAAGCAGTAGATATGTAATACACTGATTTCTATGGGAAGTAACCAATTTGCTTAGGATTTTCACCCTTCCTTTATGCTATGGCCAAATTGCTCATTATGTTGAAGCTGGCATACTGTGGGTCTTGGTGATTAATTATATTTTATTTGAAACAGAAACGTTGCAAATGCAAAGTATGATCACGTGGGTTATGGTTGGCAACTAACATAATTTATAGTTTATGTTTGGAAGTACAGATTACCTTTTAAGTGGTGTTTTAACTTTTAAATTGATTTGTGTTGCATGCTTGGATGGATTGTCCTTAATCATTCTTTTTGCAAACTTATCTTTCAACGTGTGTCTGAAAAGTAGAATTGACAGGACCTGAAATTCCTTGATTTCTTTGTTCTTTTGATTTTTTTATATGCCCTTGCACTGCAATAGCTGCAGGTATCAAATTGGATCTTGAATTTATAGAAGCAAATATGTGGTGCTAGCTTGAATTTAAGTTAACCTTCCAATAAGAAATTTATGTTTTATTCGTAGTAGCATTCATGAGGCATTTAACTCGATTAGGTTAAACGAAATTTATTGCTTTCTTGAGGCTCTTACTTTTTTCAAATTATAGTTTTACAATATTGTCATTGTTGCCATTGATGTTAGATCATCTTTAATTATCTTAGTCAGAGTCTGCAATTAAAATCTAGATTTTATAAAAAAATTTAATTATAACAAGCTGATGTAATATTAGAGTCTTAAATTTATAATTGGATCTTGTATGAGTCTTAAAAATAAATAAAAAATTAATTACATAATTAAATCAATTTTTTAAATTTATAAAACCTGAAGTGTTAATAAAAGATTATAAAAGTGTGAATGTAAAAAATGATGTAACTTTTGATACTCATTTAAAGTAAAATAAGATATTATAAGATTTACATAGGATGTTTTTACGTATTTTGTTTTATAGAGATGGTGAATGCATAGGATGTGAGGAAATTATAGTGTAATTGCCTAGTTGTAGGCACCTTTGCTAAATATAATTTAGCTATATATTAATTTTGCCATGTTATTGCAATGCAACCAAAGTGGTCTTTATATATGGTACTTGCTTATAGTATTTGTTGATTGGGTAGGATTAATTAGAGCATATGGAATTGTGTGATTATGTGTTGAGCTGTTATTCTCTTGTATATATTTTTTAATAGAAATTACTAGAGGTCAATGGCAATTTTTGTTACTTGCATGTTTTTCTTTGGGGTGATTTGTGTTGGAGAGTTACATAAATCCCATGCTTGGACAGGACGGAAGCGTCCTGTGATTTATATTTCGTCATCGTGATAAAAGTAAAATATTGAATTACTAATAAAGAATGAAGAAATTAAAATGATTTCTGTAGATGGTTGCTTGTTTATATGAAAATAAAATTAATCGTTCAGAACTTGAATAAAACAATATAAAGATAGTGTTGATATGCATGCTTGTTGGGTTTTGGAAGTAGTGGAAAAGCATGAGAGGGTGGAAGAGGAGGTATTGGGAGGTAGTTAAAGTGTAAATAATAGAATTCCCGTGTGGAGCGGGTGATTTTAGAGTTAAAAGTTTCACATGCACTCGCGCAATTGTCGCTGAAATGAAAAGCAGCTTTTATATTGATAGAACGTTCAATGCCATTTAGATCTTCCCTCTCTGCTCACTTCTGCCATTGCCCTTCGATATTTTGTTCTCTTCTGCCTCCTTGACGATGTGGGCCTCCCCTCCCATTTACCTTCTGGATCTTCCACTACACATCACATTTGTCCATCTCCAAATGCTCTTTCTTTTTCGGAAACCGGCCCCTCCTTGTAAGGAACGCACTCCTATCCTCTTCACTTCTCTTCAACTTTATGCCACAAAATAAATCTACCGCAACTTATTTAAAGGATCTGTCTTTTCGTTAGCTCAAAATAGTTTGTTTTTTAAACACTTTGCTCTCTCTTGTTCACAACAATTTTCTCTAAGTTAAGCTCTGATACATAAGATTCTCAACTGCATTTCTAAAATATATTTAGACGGGTGTTTGTATTTTTAAAGGTATCTGTATCTTTTTCCTTTAAAATAAGACGTTTTAATGTGTTTAGTTACATTCTTTTACCTCTTATCTATGTCGTTAAATTTGAAACAATCATGAGATGGGATGTTTAATCTACGGTTATTTCAAGAAGAGTTAAATGTTATTAGACGGCCAAAATCATAGGGGTAAAAAAACTGTTGCCATAAAATGCGGAAAGATGGTATTGTTACCCGCTTTTATAGTATAGTTTTTGTAGTCGAGAAAGCAATTGCATACACGTGCTGTTTTATTTGTAGTTATACCCTAGTTTGTCCTCACTCTTGAATTAGGACCAATATTAATACGATCTTAGACTATAGATTAAGCAGAGTTTGGATGAGATGCAATTGAAGTTTTTTATTTAAATTGAAAAAAGGTAAAAAAGAAATTTTGTTGAACATAGTATTAAGCATGGTGGTGTTCTCGTGGTTGGTTGGTTGATTGTATCCTTTTGAGGCAGTCTCCTTTGGCACTGATGACTGACAACCGATGGAACTTGGCTCTGACCACTGATTTCCTTTTTAATTTTGGTTATTTCTTTCCAACCTAGGTCAGGTGTGTACAGTGCACTCCTATGTGCTGGTCAAATCCTTGTCGGATTGAGTGACTATCATTAACCTCCACCTGTCTCTGCCCACTAAACCAACTTTTGCCATTCCCGCCAGAGAAGACAACTATTCATTTTACTATTTTTTTAATTATTTTTAACTTTTTTTTTTATTTCTTATAGAATCTATTAAATTATGCTTTCAAAATGTTTACTAAACGGTTAAAAAATTTATTTTATTTCTTTCCTCAAAACTAATCATACCATTACCCTTTGTTGTTTGCTCATGAAAGAGATTGTGTAGAAGAGTTAATATAGAAAAGGGGATTTAGGTAACAAATAAATGAAAATTAAGTGGAAGAAAAGAATAAGTAAATTGAAAGCATGAGGTATGTTGTTGGAAAAAAAAGAAAGAGAAGAAAGTGGTCACTTGCAAAAACGACGAATTGTTCTTCGTATTGTTTTTAAAAATTTCCTCATTTGTTTTAAAAAGGACACAAAATTAGAGTGGTGATGGAGTGTATTGGATGACAATGCATAATTGTTTTTGAGCACGCATACAAAAGGGAGATTGGGCTTGCTTCTTAAATGATATTTAGACCAACAAATGTGCTGTACAAGTCACAAATGACGTGTACCAGAAAACGTGGGCAATCTTGTCTTCTCCACTTTCTAGAGAAAAGCTAGGGTCCACCTCTCTTTCATCTCAACTCACTTCATTTTATTCTCATTCAAACCCCCACATTTAAATCTCCAATCTCTTCTCTTCCTTCGCCCCTCCCCTTCCTTTTAACCCAACCAAACCTGTTGTGTTAGGGATAGAATTAATTTTGATGATTTGATTGAGGGAAAAGTGGAAGAAAATTTGAAATAGAGACAAATAGAAAGACAAGTTAAAATAAGTAAAAAAGTTTAGAGTGTATCTAGAGAAAAGTTTTTATATTTTTTTTTCGTCCTCGTTATTTTTTTATCCAAAAATCAAAAACAAGTAGAAGGGGAGAAAATATTTAGAGGTCTGTGGAAGAAATAAATAGAATTTAGGGTAGAAAAGTAAATATTGAAATGGGAGTAAAAAATACGAGGGATCTTATTTTCTTTTATCAGAATATTAAATATTTTGAATAAACAACGTAACGAAAATAAGGAAAATAGCAAAATTACAAGAAAAAATATTCTGAATTTAATACTATAAAAAGTTATTTTCCCTTTACTTGCTTGAAAAAAGTAGTTTATTAATTTTTTTTTTCTTGTTTTATTTCATATTATCTGTGAAAGCGGTTTTCATACCTCAATCCTTGTTTGTGTAGTGAAAAATATATACAAATATCTAGAACCTTCAGGTCTTAATTTTTCTCAAATAATAAAAGGATAAATTTTAATACCATTTTTTTTCTAATTATTAGTGACTTGAGAAAAAAGTTAAAAATAATAATCGAGGAAAATAGTGAGAAAGTAAATATGATTTCATATTTTCTATTTGTTGTCGTAAAAGATGAATGATTTGAGTACGTTGGGCAAGTAATTATTTTATTTTCCAATAACAAATGGAATTCTTTGTTAGTGATCGATATTTAGCAGTGGTAAACATGTCTTTAAAAGGAGGAATTTTGGAAGCTAGGATTAGTGTTTTCATCTTAAAAATAACTCCATGATATTATTTGATTTTTGTAATGTCTGTTGTAATAAATGAATATTTTGCTAGTCGAATTTCTCGTGTTGAAGAAAATATACGTTGCAACGTATTATAAACTTATGTTAAAACTATTGTCATTATTGGATGTGTAAGTTAATTGGGTTTGTAAAACATTTGGCTTGTCGTATTTAGTATACTAATTAGTAATGGTTCTCGTTTTTGTTATAAATTTTGATTAAAACCATTTGCGTATTATGATTCCACTTTTAAAATGATATAACTATTATTTATTTTTGAAAGTTAAGATGATATCTTTAAAGGTGTTGTTACTTATATAACTTTTGTTTTGTTATTATTTTGACTAGATGACGGAGGTGTATCTTCTGAAGAAGGATTTAGTGCCGGAGATGGTGATTTTCAAGATGAACAATTGCATAATGAAGATAGGGAGTTGAAGGATAAACTTTTACGTAAGTTTGGAAGTCATATTGGTTCACTAAAATTAGAATTTTCAAAGAAAAAAAAGAGGGGTAAACTGCCAAAAGATGCTAGACAAATGCTACTGCAGTGGTGGAATATTCACTACAAATGGCCTTATCCTACGGTAAATATTCATCATTCAAGCTTCATTTTCATGGTATAAATCTTTGGAGTAAAAGGTGAAATTGTATACCCCATTGCATATATCATCTAAAATATATAGTGCCTATGAATATATGAAAAACGTTGCTTTACAGCTATTAGGGAACTCACCACTAAGCTTACATGTCAAACAAAACCATGTTTGTGATTGATCTTCCAGGAAGGTGATAAGATTGCACTGGCTAAATCAACTGGGTTAGACCAAAAGCAAATAAACAATTGGTTCATTAATCAAAGAAAGCGTCACTGGAAGCCATCGGAGAATATGCCGTTTTCTATGGTGGATGGTCTTACCGGTCGGTTCATTACTGATGAGTGAGGTGTGCTCACGTGCACGTGCATGTGCATGTGCATGCTTCTTCCACTCAAATGTATATCCTCATTTATTATTTCTTGTGCTTTCTTTTGTAAATCCTGAAGGGAGAAGGAGTTTGACGTTGTAATATGCTTACTTCCCTGCAAAAGTTAGGGAATAATAATTTATTCGCTTCTCTTGTATTCTTCATAAATACCTACTCCTGACATTTGGAAAGGATGCGTTTGCTGTTATCAACCATTTTTTTTACTAGATGTTCTCAGAATTCGAATTAAACTTATCTCAAGTTATCATCTGTGTCATCTTTTTCTATATCACCTTTCACTACAGCATTTATCATTTTTATAGTTATATTTATTTAAAATGTTATTCTATATAATTTTTAATTATTATAGTAACATTTTTATAAATATTATTATAAATAATATAAATATAATATTATAATATTTTATAAATAAATGTTATTTAAAATATTAAGGTTTTGTTTGGTTGGAGGAGTAGATTTGAGGAGATAGATTTAAAAGAATTTGAGTAGATTGTGTGTGGATGGTAAGGTTATTTGTATTAATAGATAGATGGTAAGATTTGAAAGGATTTGATGATAATGTTTGTGAAAGTTTGAAAATGATTTGATAGATGGTGTATATTTTTTTTTAATTGATATATTTGTGAAATTATTAATTGAATCTTGTGGAATAAGATGGTACAATGAGTGTTTTATAATTTTTAAAGTCATGACTCACTTACAAGAGTGTTGGTGTAATTTCCAACCCACTTTCAAGGAATGTTTCTTAATTTTTAATTGCAAATCTTGTTATATGAGCAAGGATCTCATTCTGCAAATCTTTGCTAATCTATTTTTCCAAATTAGTTTAACCAAATAGACTTCATTCACAAGAATCGTCTACAGTGAAACTATCTAAATTGGTTCAACCAAACACAACCTAAGTTAATGTCTATTGTTATTTTCTTTCTAATTATATTCATTTTTTTCTTTTGACATTTTCTTCTAGTATTTTCCTTTCTCACAGCAAAACCAGTATGGAAGTAAGCAAACTAAGCGTCTATCACTTCAAAATTTTGAACTATAACTCTCAGCTCGTGTCTCTTCACAAAAATTTAGGGTTTTTCATTTCTTTTTTTTTCTTCAAAATCTTTTTCCAAAAATGGTATGCAATCCGATTATACAATGTTGTCACAGAATTCCAAGATTCTATTGTTGTCATAGAATTTAAAGATTTAGCATTCCTGTCATTCACCACTAATCGTGATGGACATATTCTTTTTATTATCGTTGTTGTATACTCAAATGTGCTTGTTACCGTTGTCGTCCTTGTCATCCATCTTCAACCACGATAAACGTGTTTGTCGTTGTTATTGCTGCATACTCTGATGTGCTTGTTGTTGTTGTCGTCATTATCAACAAGCTCAAGCCTAAATAGATTTAATTACTTTGCATTGAATTGTAGTTGTATGCTTAGATTCTTTGTCATCAACAATCGTATTGAATTCACGAGGATTAGTAAAATATTTGTATTGATTTAATTAGTTTCATATTTAGATAATTCTAGTTTCGATTTAACTTGTTTTTTTTTCAAGTAAAACTATTTTGAGAATTTTTTTGGAATCGAGGAAGTCATGGTCGAATATTGTTTTCATTACAAAATTATTCTAAACATATATCGTGATACTTGATTCTCATTCATAATTTTAGAGAATGCACTAGTATTGACTTAATGGTGGAATGTTTAGGTAATTTTTTCTTTGTTTTAAGTTCAAATCTCACTACCTAATTTATTCTAGTTTCAAGAACTAAATATGTAAGTAATCAAAAGTTTAGGCACTAATTTAATTGTTATTTAGAGAGTTAAACTCCTTTGGTTACTTTACATTAATTGATGTCTATAAAAGTACATAAAATATTCATTTGAGAATTCTAATTAAACATGTTGGCTATTTTGAATTACTTCAATGGCTCAATTCCAAAAAATGATGTTAAAGTTATGAATTTTTTTCTTTATATCAGTAGCCAAGCAGGGAAGCTGGTTGGTATTGTTGTTCCGATAGCTGTTAGAACTCTTATTCTTTCATGGCCTCTTGGTGTCTCATTTCCTTTGCATGGGTGACTTTTTCCTTCTGTAGATTCTTCCACATGCAACTTAGCTTTGTAGGTGTGTGCGAAATTTGTCTAAATCTAAAAGGGTGTTGTATAATGATGCTAATGCGATTCCTCTTTTTCTTATCCTCTTTTGCTTTCATTATTTCTATAATATTTTTTTATATAATATTTTTATAATTATTATCTCTTGTCATTTTCAGTCAAAGCTTGAAGATGCAGTTGCTTCTCGTTTAGAAGAATCATATAAAAACTCAAGTCCATATGATATATTTTCCCAAGTCTTTGGAAAGATAGTCATGGCTACACACATGAAAAATGGGTTTGTACCTTCAGACTTATAGGGATCTAAATCTCAAGTTAAAATACAAAAAATAATTGATGAAGTTTAAAGAAATGCTTAAGTTAAATTAAAAAAACATAAAAGAAAGAATATAAGAGGAAATGAAATCCAAGCTCAAAGAGAGAGTGGAAGTCATGAAAGTTGAACTTTTCAGGAGTAATGGTTCCAGACTTGGAAATCATCCAAGATGTAAAAGAAGAAGTGGTTGTTGAGATATATTATATAATTTTTACAGTAAACTTATTACGAAACTAGATATTACATATTACATGCTTTTTTCTTTTACTTTGATGTAGAAACAAAGTCAAACCACCTCTATAAACAAAAAGAGAAAAAAGGAGAAAACTAATACAAATTTAACTAAGAGGTGAATCCATGTAACATATTTATTTTATTTTATTTTTATATTATTTATTAACTAATTTTGTTAATCTTATTTGGGAACCTATTTTACTATTTTTTATCCAAGAAATCGGAAGATCATAAATATCGATCCGATGCCTTTGAACTAGTCTAAATACTTGTTCTTTAAAGTATGTTTCTAATTTTGTTCTTTTGCTTTATCGACTATAGTGATCACTATTACAGGCAAATTTGAAAACAATTATAAAGAAGTAAAGTTAATTCATATAATTTTGAAAAAGTAAGTGAAATGTAATAAATTGACAAGTTTTAATTATTTAAAGTCATTTATTGATTAACATTTCTTTTTTAAGAATAGGTTCATAAAAGGACTGCTAAAGCATGGAAGTCTATGACTAATGAAGTAAGTCTAAACCTTTTTTTTTCATTTTTTAAGTAATTTAATATTAGATATTAGTTGAGTCTCTTATTTATGACATTTGAATTAGAAAAGAGAGCCTTATTTCAATACAACACCCAAACTCAAAGGAAACTACATTTTGATACATTAAAAGAAAGTTCATTGATGTAATTATAGTTTCATTCATAAGAATTCTTTGTTTTTTTTATTCTATATAGGTAATTTGTTTCCTTTGTTTTGCTTTGTTCTGTTAATTGTTTGTTAACGAACTCCATCTAACACAAGTACAAGTAGAGAAACCAGTGTTGTTCAAGAGAAACAAATTAAGAAAAGAGTACGTAAACCCAAAATTCATTTTGATGGAACTAACTTAAGTAAATTGAAGGAAGATAAATTTTACAATAAACAAAACAAGATCCGCAAGTCTTTCTAATATGATAAGTTGAACAATTTCTAATTTCAATTTTTTTTCTATTTAAAAACATAATTCAGACAATTTTATTTAACTTCATTTTATTTTCTTAAAATGTGTTTACTTGTAAAAGCGCACACCAAGGGCAACATCTACAACCTACATGAAAGTAGTGGATAATTGTTATCTGATAAGTTTTGACGAGGTTGGTTTGAACTGCATGTTTGTTATAATCCCAACATCCATCATGGTTATTTCTTGTAGTGCCTATGTTAGTCTTAATCGGAAAAACATGTTCAAAGATCAACGCAAAATCATAATTGTTTCCCTTTCTACTTTTCCTATGCAGCTATACACAAAATCAAAGAGATTTCATCATATTTATTATAATATGTGCATCTATTATTGTGATGCATATGTATTTCCAATTTTATACACATTGGTTCAACAAATTAGTAAAAGGAAGAAAATTCTCACACAAGTGCCACAATTATTCTATTTTATACATTGATTCTTGTCATGCTTATGTATTTAACTATTTTATAGACATTGGAGAAGGCAGATTTACAGTGTGAAAAATGATAGACAATACTTATTTCTTGAATAAAAAATTACTAACGAAATTATACAAATGTATACTTGTTCAAATTTGGCTCTAGCTTGTCTGATATTAGTTTGTACTTCTTTTAAATCATTGTAAGAATTTTGGGATACTATTTCTATTGGTCATTTTTTTATTATGTAATGTGAAATGATTGAATTGATCCTTATGTTTGTTAAGTACATTTCAGTTTTTGACTATTGTTTTGTCAATATTTGTTTGTCAACATGTACAAAAGTGTAACATCTCATATTTTTCATATAATAGTAACTATATCGTACAGAAATTATATAATAAACTTGAATAAAAATATTTATACATTCATCGTGTATTTCAAAATATATTGCTTTATATAAGATTTAATAAAAATATATTCGTAAAATTACAAATAAAACAAAATAAAATAAAGTTTCTCCATCAATTCTGTGGGGACTCACACCACCTGTCAAATCCTCTGCTCACATGTAATACACGATCATCGCAGTTTAAAAACAAAACAAACATCACAAAAATAAGGGTAAGTTAGAGAGTTTTAAAAAATATATTTCCATAAATTAAATTTCTATCTCAACCAAACAACAAAAATTCAATCTTTCATAATTCATCTCACATAGAAAGACATTGGACTCTTTACTTCCGGAAGACTTGTGCATCGAGTTAGACTCAAAGGTTTGCACCTGTCATATATCGTCCATCTGTTCCGATCAGCTCATATTTCAAACCTTGGATACAGTCTGTCTGTCTCGATGAGTTCCTATTTCAAACTTCGGGTACAGTTCCCATATGTACAAGGTTAATCTATATGTCCTATTCCGATCAGCTCATATTTCAAACATCGGACATGGTCATATGAACCTTCTTCGACTCTTCACTAACTGATAAACTTCATCTATATGAATCCAATATACCAGTAGAGTCAGGATACCTCCTTAGATAGATCGAATCCCCAAACAATGCACGTCCTAATAATCTCAACACGAGTATCTCCTTTCCTGAAGATACTATGTCTCGATCACACACCACATCATTCACAAACATTGATACTACATCATACCATACATAAACATTCATTTCATTCAATTCAAATTCATCCAATTTATATTTAATAAAATAAATAATTACAATATCTATTAAAAACATTTAAACTAGCTTTCCTTACCTCTATGAAGCAGAGATACTCAAAAACCCTAAAATCACAAGCAACCTAACTCTGTTCAAGAATCTAATCGGACACTCTTGATCTACTCAACGCTGGGAATCTAGGGATATCCTCTAATTGTCAATTTGATAACATATGAGATCACAAATCTAGAGAGAAGATAGAAAACCTTTAAGAGAAATTGTTTTAGAGAGATGGTGTTTCTCATAAAAATGAAACTATATATCTTCTTAAAGAAAGAGAGAGACTTGATAGTTTTTATACAAAATATGTTCTTAGGGATAGTTGGTGGTTTTTATAAAAATAAAACAAAATATCTTCTTAGAGAGATAATATGTTCTTAGAGAAAGAGAGTTGGTGATTGTTATAAAAATAAAATCTGAATAACTAATTTTTATTTATTTAAACAACTTTTCTAATAAATATTATCTTATTTATCTCTAAAACTAAATTCTAAGTTAATTTTATTCTAAAACTATTTTCTAAGATATTACACAAAAGTATTTTATTTTTCTGGTATATTTATTGAGTGATTCAAACTTATTAAAAAATGAATTTAAATGGAATATTCAGTTATCATATGATTTCTGAGAAGGTGATAAATAAAGAAATGGAGATTAACATGTATTCTATTTTCTTATACAAAATGAATTTCAAATGAACATGTCTGTTATCTAATGATTAATTATATTATCTACTGCATTTAGGACAAAACTTCAACCAAGAGTTAGATATGTGAGGTGCAAACTTAATATTTCATTGTCAAAGGTTTAAATAACTTTAATCATATCTATTAATTTCATTTGTTTTGGCATAAGAAAATTATTCAGATAACTTAAATAATTTTCTTTTAGAGAATGAATTTAGGGCCTTATTTATTTAAAGGGTTTATAACCTAATTTAGCTTATTTTAATATGTTTTAGTATTAAAACTTATAATGCAGGCTTTGGTGGACAGACTGGCGCCACTGTTACTTCGAGCTTTCATTTAAGAAAAAAGGGCAAGCTTTCATTTAAGAAAAAAGGAGAGAAAATATATTTATGAGAGACCTTATTGGTTGAAATTTGTATCCATGTAAACAGTACATCTCTAAATAATTGTATTTCTTATCTCAAGTAGCAGGGTTGAAATTTTGATTTTTTAATTATATTAATTAAGTCTCTTAAGTTTTCTTATACTTAAACTATGATATTTTCATTTAAATTTTTGTCTAGTAATTTTTTTTAAATTTTTCCAAAGAACATTAGAAATTTCATTCTGCTAATGCACATTTCTCTATTAAACAATTTAACAATTTAATAACATTTAAATATTATAAAACATTTATATTAGAGACATTTTTATAATGTTCCTTTATTAAAAAAATTAATACTAAAATTTTTAGACTTTTAATAATAATTTTAAAATATTTCCTCTTTATTAAAAAAATTACTAAAAATTTGTAATAATATTTTTGTAGTATTACTTTTTATTAAAAAGATATTACTAAAAAATTTAATAATATTTTTAAAATATTACTTTTTATTAAATAAATGTTATCAAAATTATTTAGTGATATTTTTATAATGTTATTTTTATTAAAAATTTTAATAAAAATTTTTATTAATAATTTTAAAATGTTACTTTTATTATTAAAAAAGTTACTAAAAAAATTTAGTAACATTTTTATATAATTTTATTTTTTATTATAAAATATTATAAAATATTTAGTAATATATTTAAAATATTATCTTTTTATTAAATAAATATTATAAAAATATTTAGTGATATACCTAATATTTAGTAACCTAGAGTATACCTAATATTTAATAAAATGTTATTAAATTATATTAATATCATTTTCTTTGATTTAGTGACAATTTTTTATGTTACTACTTATTATATACATGTAGTAGTGTTTTACTTCCTCTTTTAAAAACGACTTTGGTATCACTTCTATATAACAATGTGAATTAATGCTATATAATAAAAGTTATCTCTTTTATATAATAATACAGCAATCCCAGTGAACTGGACCAATCACTTGGGCCTTTCATCTTGTGTTCTTCACATAGTAAGTGTTTCTTTGATACTTTCTTAAAGCATATCTAGACTTATAGCTGGTAATTAACCCTAATAGCCTTAATATTTAATCACTAAACAATGACAAAATAAATATACTCTTAAAGCATTTTCCATTTGATCCGGAACATAAAATCTTATATATGACATTCCTGTAAGTTTGCCCAACACTCGAGAATCAAGTTACATTATACTTAAAGCATATTGGCAATTTGTAGGTATTTTCTTACAAACCTTTTACTTAATTAAAATGACCTTGGTTCAAAAGCTTCAATTTATTAACACTTTTAGATATACCCAAATATGTGGATTTTTGCATTTCACATTATCTGTTGTATGATGGAAGGAAGTAGAAAATTGTATACTAGATACCATCTAGTAGTGGTGTGATAGACCGTCTAGTGCAGACATATATAATGTTTGATTGTCTTAACGATTTGTTATTCCTAATTTAGGTTCTTTATATAAAGACCGTTATGAGTATAAGCAAAACACTATTGTGTCAGATTCTATGTATAAAACATTTCAGGGTTAATAAAAGTGTTTTCTTCTTGTTCTTGTGTTTTCTAGTTGTTATTGTTGGGAACTCAACAATTGATGTCATCTGCAGGAACAAGAAAAAAAAGAGTCAAAAAGTTTAAGATATGGCCATCAAGTTTGAGAAGAACAACTTCAAATAATGGAGCCATCTTAATACAACAAGGTTTTGTTGATGCTTCAAAGGGTGAGACAAACATGTCAACGTCTATGTTTCAAAAGGAGAAAACTAATAAGATTAACAAAGTTAGGAGCACTATAATTTTATGACTTGGTGATAAGATACTAAGATAAGTCATTAAAGGGACAACTATTGTGTCGATGTGGGTTGAGTCATTGTATATGACCAAGTCTTTGGTACACAGACTATGTTTGAAGCAACAACTGTATTCATTGAGAATGACCAAGTCAAGAACGATGATGGAACAATTAGCATATTTCAACAAGATTTTGACGACCTAGAGAGCATTGAGGTAAAACTTGAAGATGAGGATAAGACTTATACTTCTTCTTAAGCGTTGCCTAAGACATTTGAACATTTAAAAGACGTTTGTTGTTTGGGAAGGACCAAACCAATACTCTTAAGGAGCTTCAAAAATTTTAAGAGTATAAGGAAAAGAATAATGTGTTGAGTCTGAATGTGTCGAAGCCAAAAGGAAGGAAAGAAAAGGTGTTTAAAGGGAGGAAGTCAAAGCAATACTCATTGAACAATCTGGCAGAAGTTAAGTGTTACTATTACCACAAGAAAGGTCACACTTCAAGAAAAGTTATCCACAGAAGAGGAGAAATGGTAGAGTCAGAAATCTCATCTCAATAAAGAATATGTTGATGTTGTTGTAACGTCTAATCGTTGGGAGTCTGTATAGATGTTGATGGCTTTTGCATATGATACACAGAGAAGTTAGGTCATGGACTTAGGATGCACTTATTACATGTGTCTAGTGAAAGAATTCTTTAAGAATCTGAAACTGAAAAAAGGTAGAGTCTTTCTTTTTTAAGAACAATAAAGCCTATAATGTACAAGGCATGAGGTCTATGAGATTTTGACCTTGCCAAAGCATTCACTTTCACTTTTTCTTTTTTTGTTCATTATTCCTTTCAATTTAGTATTTGTTGATCTCTCACCTCTCATTATAATTGGTATAAGACATTGTTTTTAGTCTTTATTCATTCTATTTATTACTAATTATGTTTCATTAATCTCATGATTCATATCAAAATGATCTTACTCTTATATATCAACTAATGACCTATAAAAAATATTACTAAAATTGGACCCAAAGAAGTTGGGCTTGAACGATAATATTGCACAGTCCATTTTGAATATCTAATGACACAAACTCAGTCATGGATCATCAATCAAGTTATGACTATACAAAATAAAAATACTCAATAAAATTTATCACTGAACACAAATTTAATCTAATAAAATTATATAAGTTGAAGATTTGCTTACAAGATATAAACAAAGGTTGAAACATATATACAAGACTTGAGTTGAAACATAACAATAGTGAAAATAAATAAAAAGAAAATTCTATTTACTCAAGATAAGTAGAAAAAAAATTATGAAATAAAATGATAAAACGATATATAGAAATTTAAGAGTATCACTAGATAGGGAAAATTCATCTTCTTGATAAACTCCATGAAATATTATCAGTTGCCTCCTAAGAGTCCAAGATAAAATTCAAGGAAGAAGTCCCTGATGGGTACCTGCAGCGGAAACAATACAATAGACTACCACCCAGACAATATGGAAGCTCCCTGAATGCAGTCAATCAACCAAATAATATCCAATACGCAACCAAAAACAGCAGAGAAAACAACACCAATATTTAACGTGGGAAAAACCTCTCAAAAGAAATTAAAAAACCCACGGAACGGTAAATGCTCTACTAATACCAAATCAACAGATACAATAAGTCTTTCTAAACTTAATCATATATCATATCAATAAACTCTTCCTAATCCTCAAGTGGTCACCAACAATGGCCCAAATCAACAATTAGGAATTTAACAAAGTAAGAGTTCAAGAATCTCTTTACTCAAGAATGCTCTCTGTTCCCGAATTT